>SMTZ1_10009416_pt1 | contig 23643 bp, 16 predicted proteins | sample DeeMarSWOR136_30_FD_25667 | JGI IMG/M metagenome (IMG submission 25667) | reverse complement strand
GAGGCCAAGGCCAAAGCGGAAGCCGAAGCCAAGGCCAAAGCGGAAGCCGAAGCCAAGGCCAAAGCGGAAGCCGAGGCCAAGGCCAAAGCGGAAGAGGAGGCCAAGAAAAGGGCCGAGGAGGAAACAAGAAAGAGGGCGGAAGAGGAAGTGAAAGCGAAGGCTGAGGCGAAGGCCAAAGAGATGGCCGATCTTGAGGCCCTCAAGGCGCAGATGGCCAAGGAGAAGAAAAAACCAAAGGCAAAAGAAGTGCCCGCGGAGGAGATGATAAAGCCGGCCGAGATGGAGTTGGTGGAGAGATTAACTATCTATTTGAAAAGGATGCACAAACACAGCTAGCAATAATTAATAACGTTCAACATGAGATGACCTCTTAAGAAAGGAGGATGAGAAAGAATGTCAAAATTAGTAGCCTTTGCAGCGATTCAGGGTGCATACAACATCGTTTCCAAGGCAGAAGGTACGTACAAAAGGGCCCTGGAGACCTATGGTGGGAGTCAGAAACTGGAATTCCCGAATACCGCTTACTTTTTGCCCATTATCTATTCGTTGACCGGAATCAAGGTGACGGATCTAGATTCCGCCAAGAAGCCCCTTGAATTCGCCCGCAAGTTGTTACCCCCCCATGTGAAGAAGGATTGTCACATTCCCTATCTGGGAGGACTGCTGGATGCGGGCATGGCGGCCCTTTTTGCCGAAGAGATCGTGGAAGCCATTCGATATGTGGAAGACCCTGATTTCTATCAGCCTGAAATGGAAGACCCCGATGTGGAAAACGGCAAAATCTGGTTGGGTGCCGCTGACGACGCTATTATGAGAAAAAGGGGCGTGGAGTTTGTGGACGGGACCGCTCCTGGATTTGCCGCCATCGTTGGGGCTGCGCCTGATTCTGCAACAGCAAAAAAGATTGCTGAAGAGTATCAATTGAAAACCATCTATGTGTTCATGGCGGCCAACCAGAACGGGACCACGTTTGCTGAGCAACTTCTAGAGGAGAATGTACAGATTGGGTGGAACACCCGCCTTGTTCCCTTTGGGCCCGATATATCGGCGGCCGTGTTTGCCCTCGGCTTTGCGAACCGGGCCGGTATGTCCTTCGGCGGCATCGAGCCGGGTGATTTCAAGAAGCAACTTGCCTACCAAAAAAACCGCATCTTTGCCTTTGTCAATGCACTCGGGGATGTGAATGCGGAATGGGCCGCCAATGCGGCTGGGGCCATCAACTGGGGATTTCCCACCTTGGCTGATACGGATATTCCAGAGGTCCTGCCCACGGGGGTTTGCACCTATGAGCACGTGGTAGCCAATGTGATGCACGATGAGCTTACATCCAGATCCATTGAGATCCGAGGTCTCAAGGTCACTATCGCCGAGATCGATATCCCGTTGGCCTATGGGCCGGCATTCGAAGGAGAGCGGATCCGAAAGGATGACCTCTTCCTGGAGGTGGGCGGCGGCAAGAGCCCGTGCACCGAGCTCTGTAAGATGGCGGAAATGAATGAGATCGAGGATGGAAAAGTGGAAGTGATTGGCCCAGATATAAAAGACCTGAAAAAAGGCGACAACTTACCGTTGGGTATTTATGTCCAGGTGGCAGGCCGCAAGATGCAGGGCGACTTTGAGCCGATTTTGGAAAGGCAAATCCACCACCTGATCAACTATGCCCAGGGCATTATGCATATCGGGCAGCGGGACATTGCCTGGATCAGGGTTGGCGATCAGGCCGTAGAAAAGGGCTTCACCCTGAAGGATATCGGCACGATCCTCCATGCCAAACTCCATCAGGACTTTGCTAACATCCTGGATAAGGTTGCTGTGACCCTCTACACCAAGAAAGGGGATGTGGATAAACTGACACAAAGGGCCAAGGGCGAGTACAAGGCAAGGGATGACCGGGTGGAGAAGATGACCGATGAGGGCGTGGAGACCTATTACTCCTGCACCCTTTGCCAGTCCTTCGCCCCCAACCATGTCTGCATGATCAGCCCGGAGCGTACAGGACTTTGTGGTGCCTATAACTGGATGGACTGCAAGGCCTCTTATGAGATCAACCCAACTGGCCCCAACCAGCCTGTGGAAAAGGGAGAGTGCCTCGATCCCAAGTTGGGACAGTGGAAGGGGGTCAACGAGTTTGTCTATAAGGCGTCGCGCCAGGCCGTAGACCACTATAATTTTTACAGTCTGGTTAACGATCCCATGACCACCTGTGGCTGTTGCGAGTGTATTGCCGCCGTGTTACCCGCCTGCAATGGGGTGATGACCGTTAACCGGGAGTACACCAAAGAGACGCCATGTGGGATGAAATTCACCACCTTGGCTGGGGTTATGGGAGGGGGGCAATCCTCCCCCGGGTTTGTGGGACACTCCAAGTACAATGTCACACAAAGGAAATTTATCACCGGAGACGGCGGTCTTTTTCGCATGGTGTGGATGCCCAAGTCCCTGAAGGAGGAGATCAAAGAGCGGCTTATCGCTCGGGGAGAAGAGCTTGGCATGCCCGATCTCATTGATAGAATCGCAGATGAGACCGTAGGAATCACCGAGGAGGAGATTCTTCCTTTCCTCAAGGAGAAAGACCATCCTGCCCTGAAGATGGATCCCATTGTGGGAGAATAATAAATAGGCCCTTGGAGTATTGGATAAATGGAGTGATGGAGTGATGGTCAAAAGGGGACAAAAGCTTTTTTCCATCCTTTTTCTTCCAACACTCCCGTACGCCAACACTCCAACACTCCATGAGCAGGTTCGAAGTAGGTAATAGAAACAAAGCTCTTGTTTCAACTGGTTGGAAGAATTCGCAAATTTCTTAGTAGGAGATGATTATGGGATTGACTGGAATTCAGATTTTCAAATTGTTGCCCAAGACGAACTGCGGTGAATGCGGGGTCCCCACCTGTCTCGCCTTTGCCATGAATCTGGCCTCAGCAAAGGCGGAGTTGGACGCCTGTCCCTACGTCTCCGATGAGGCGAGAGAAAAGCTGGCTGAGGCCTCTGCCCCGCCCATCAGGCAGGTGGCCATTGGTGCCGGTGAGAGGGCCTTTAAGATTGGCGGTGAAACGGTCTTGATTAGGCATGAAAAGACCTTCTATGGCCCAACAGGGATTGCTGTCATGGTGTCCTCGGATGTGGGTTCAGAGGAACTGGACACAAAGTTAAAGACTTGGAATGCCTTTCAATATGAGCGGGTGGGACTAAACCTAAGACCAGAACTTGTTGCCCTGAAGGACGTAAATGGAGACGGAGCAGCATTTGCAAAGGCTGCAAAAAAGATTGCCGAGGAGAGTGAATTTGGCTTGATTCTCATGAGTGAGAATTTGGACACCATGAAGGCAGGCGCGGAGGCTTGCGCTTTCAAAAAGCCTCTCCTCTATGCAGCCACCGGCGAAAACGCCGAGGATATGGGGAATCTGGCCAAGGAAAAGGGTCTGCCTCTAGCGGTTAAGGCCGAAAGCGTGGAGGATCTTGTTTCCCTAAGCGACAAGTTGACGGAAATGGGTTTAAAGGACCTTGTCCTGGATTCGGGTTCAAGGGAGATCAAACAGGTCTTCCAGGACCAGGTGGTTATCCGCAGGGCGCCCCTTAAGGCGGGAAACCGTTCCCTGGGTTTCCCCACGATCGCGTTTCCTTGCGAAATGGCCAGCAATTTGGATATGGAGACGGTGATCGCCTCCATGCTAATCGCCAAGTACGCGGGTATTGTGGTGTTGTCTGATTTCAGGGGAGATAGCCTATTTCCCCTCCTGCTGGAAAGGCTGAATATTTATACGGATCCGCAACGTCCCATGACGGTGACGCAGGGGATCTATGAGATCGGGGGCCCAGATGAAAATTCCCCCGTGCTGGTCACCACCAATTTTTCTCTCACCTATTTTATTGTCAGCGGCGAAGTGGAGGGAAGCAGAGTACCCAGCTGGCTTCTTATCATGGACACAGAGGGGCTCTCCGTGATGACCGCTTGGGCGGCAGGTAAGTTCGCGGGAGATGTGGTGGGCGCGTTTGTCAAAAAGTGCGGCATTGCGGATAAGATAGCCCACAAAAAGGTCATCATTCCTGGCTATGCTGCGGCCATAAGCGGGGATATGGAAGAGGAACTCCCTGACTGGGAGATCATCATTGGTCCGAGGGATGCCTCGCTGATCCCTAAATTCTTAAAAGATATGGCCAAGTAAATTGGGAAGGGAGTAGAGCCATGCTACTGATTGGAGAAAATCTGAATGTGATCAGTACGGTCATTGGAAAGGCCTTCAGGGAAAAGGATCCAGGCCCCATAGCAGAGGAAGCCAAAAGGCAGAAAGAGAAGGGTATGGACTGGATCGACGTCAACCTGGGACCCGCCAGAAAAGGGGGACCAGAGTTGATGGAATTTGTCGTTCAAACAATTCAGGAAGAGATTGGGGATACACCACCCCTCTGTCTGGATACTTCCAACATAGAGGCCATGGAGGCCGGACTGGCCATACACAAGGGGAAGGCCATCATCAATTCTATCATGTGCAGGCCTGAAAGATATGAGAAGATGATCCCCCTTGCAGTCAAATATAAGGCAAACATGATCGCACTTATGTGGGGGCCAGAGGGGCTTCCCAGAGATGAGAACGAGCGGGGTGTGTTGGCTGCAGAACTCATCTATGCGGCCAATGAAGCGGGTGTCCCCAATGAAGATATATTCGTTGACGGCATCGTAACACCCGTAAACATCCAGCAGCCACAACTAATGAGCCTCTTGGCCTTTCAGGAAATGCTTCAGGACATGTTTCCCGGCATAAAATCCACCTGTGGCCTTTCAAATATTTCCAATGGCCCACCTGATCATCTCAGGCCCATCCTCAACCAGACCTATATGGTAATGCTGGAAAGAAAGGGCATGTACTCCTGTATTGCCGATGCCTACGATGACTCGCTGATCGCTATTGCTAGGGGCGAGAAGCCGGAAGTCGTGGAGATCATCCATAAAGTGATGGATGGAGAGGAGATAGATACGGGCTCCCTCTCCAAGGAGATGCAAGATTACGTGAAGACGGCCCGGGTGATCCTCGGTCAAAGTCTTTATTCCGATTCCTGGCTGGAACTGTAGAGTCAAAAAACACCTACCCATTTTTGCTGAGTGCCTCATTCAATAACCTCTCCATATCGGACAGATATGGGGAGGTTTTTTTCGTAGGAACACGCCAAAAATATTCCTTAGACTGTTGAAAAACCGGCTTCTGAGGGGCTGATGGAAAATGTCCAGATGTAAGGCTTCCGATTATCACGTCTTTCATGTGCACGAAGAAATATGGTAAAATCAAAAACCGATTGCGCGTTACTTGTAACAAGTAAGGCCTGATCGATTCTTGAGTCCAATAGGGTCAAGAAGTTGGGCCTCAGGATCTTGCCTTAGCATGGGAAATGAGCGCTATGAACGAGATAAATGATCATGAGTTGGATACCTTCGTTGCGGATGACCACGCTCAGATTTTCCGATGTGATTGCGGAAGTGAATTCAATGTGACCGGCTATCCCATAGGCTATAGTTTTGCCTGTCCAAGGTGCCACACCTTCTGCAAGATTACAGAAAAGGAGAGTGTGTTAAAACAGGGAATGGTGCTAGGTGATTTTGTGGTAGAGGAGAAGATCGGTCTAGGAGGAATGGGGGTTGTTTATTCGGGGAGGCAGCTGTCTTTGGACAGACCCGTCGCCCTTAAGGTGCTCAGGCCAAGCGCTGCTAATAATGAGAATTTCGTTCGTCGACTTTCACGTGAGGCGAGAACCGCGGCTCAAATCATTCACAACAATATCGTTCAGATATATTATGTGGGAAGGGAGAAAAACGTCTTTTTCATAGCGATGGAGTATGTGGATGGCAAGAGCGTGCGAGAGCGGATCTATGGGGACAAAGGGATTTCCGAGGGTGAGGCCATAGATATCATCTTGCAGGCATCAGAAGGTCTCAAAAAGGCCCATGCCCAAAAAATTCTCCATCGAGACGTGAAACCGAGTAATCTGCTTCTGAATCAGCACGGGGAGGTGAAAGTTGCCGATTTCGGACTGGCAATGGATTTACATGAGGTGAGAATTGAGGGTGGAGAAAAAAGGGTGGAAGGATCCCCCCACTACATGTCTCCGGAGGCCCTGCGAGGGGAGTTTAGCTTTTCATCGGACATTTACTCTTTGGGGGCCACAAGCTATCACATGGTCACCTCCAAGCCGCCCTTCACGGGAAATTTGCCGGCTGCGGTCATGGCAAAGCATGTAACCGATTATCCAAGATCACCAAGAGAGATAAACCCCAGTCTAAGCAAGGGGCTCTGTCAGGTCATTCAAAAGATGATGGCCAAGAGACCCGGGGACCGATTCACATCCATAGAGGAGGTGATACGAGAACTCCGCCTAATGAAGGTGGATCAGACGCGAACCATGGACAGGGAGAGTGCCCATTGGTTTATCGAGGAGAGGGATGATGCCAGCCGACTCCAGGAGATGATGACCATCGTTGAGGCGAACAAGGCCATAGTTCGGGAAAGGAATCTGGAACAGATGCTCTTGAGGATCGTGCATGAAATAAGCCTGGCCATGAGTGCGGAAAGAAGCACGCTATATATCTATGACCCTCAAAAACGGGAGATCTGGGCCAAGGTTGCTGAGGGGATAGCATCGGACAGGGTTATTCACCTCCCCCTAGGAAAAGGCGTTGCAGGGACCGTTGCCCAGTCTGAAGTGGATGAATGGACCGGTTTTAGGACAAGGAATATGATCTGTATGCCCATATTGGGAAGCCAGCTCGAGCTCTTGGGAGTTATTCAGGTCTTGAACAAAGAGCATGGTCAGTTCAGCCGTAGAGATGAATCTCTCCTTTCGGCACTGGCTGCCAATGTGGGGCTTGCCCTGGAAAACAGTCGATATTTCTGCTCCAGAAGACCAGAATGTGAAGAAATGTCATAAGCATCAACACCTGCCAAAGGACCGTGCACCTATAATTCTCGGAATACTTTAGCCGTTTGAAAACGCCTGAGGCGTTTAAAAAGCCCCTGGGCTAAGCGGCATTCTCTGGCGGGGCCAAAAAATTTGCCCAGTGCCTTTGAAGGTGGCGCACAAAGCGAGGTCACTACGAGGCCTTGTTCTGTCACCATTGAACTTGGTTTTGTCACTGTTTGGAAGGCCTGTGTGCGCAGGCGTCGTGGCAAGGGAGCCCCTGGAGGAAACCCTGCACAGAAGGCCTGGTTTTTGGCCCCTCCAGAGAACCCCGCTCAGCCCACCAACAGTTCTTTCACGGCTGTCTCAAAGGCCTAATATGTGACCCAATCTTTTAAGGGTGATTTATGTGTCTGTAGTGGCCTTTTTATCATGATGAGTGTAAATTCTCTCCAGTCCCGTCTAGCATCTAAAATCTTGACACGCCTCATGCAGCAAGGTAACTTCTCGCATTATACAGACCCCTAAATTCTTTCCCTTGTTAACCCGGGTAGCTTGATGTTGAAATTACTTGGCAAATGGCTGAAGGTCTATGAGGACGAAATGAGCCTATTCCTTTGGTCATCGCTCCTCCTCTTCCTCATCCGTTCCTCGAATATCCTTTTTAATAATTTTGCCGAAACGGCCTTCCTGAAACGCTTCGGCGTAGAGTACCTGCCCATAATCTTCATCATCAATTCCATAAGCACCTTTTTCATCATGAGCTTAATCGCTGGTATCATGAGCCGGTTACCGGGTAATCGTCTTTTGTCCTACATGCTTGTTGTGACTGGGGCCACGGTGGCTGCCTTGCGCTTTGTGGTTCCCTTGGGATTCGAACTCCTGTATCCGGTCCTCTACATATTAAAGGCCCAATATGAGGTGCTGCTGGGGCTCTTCTTTTGGAATTTGGCCAATGATCTTTTCAATACGAGGCAATCCAAGCGCCTGTTCCCCTTAATCACGGCCGGTGGCGTGATGGGGGGGGTCATTGGGAGTTTCGGAACACCCTTTCTAGCCCGGGCCATCTCCATAGACAATCTCATGTGGGTTTACCTGGGCACATCACTGGCGGGGGCCCTGGTGGTCCATCGCATGGGTACGCTGTTCCCCACCCTGCTCCCTGCGGAGGGAAAGACCAAAAAGGTGAGGGGACGCTTATCTCTAAAAGAGGAGTTTAAAAAGGTTGTTCCCCTTATCAAAGAATCGGCCCTGGTAAAGATCCTCATTGCATTGACGCTCCTGCCCAACGTGGTCATTCCCATCATCAATTACCAGTTCAACTACGCCATAGACTCGGCTTTTGCCACAGAAGGGGGGATGATCAAATTCTTCGGTTACTTCCGAGGCGTTCTAAATATGGTCAGCTTTGTCATTCTGCTCTTTGTAGGCAGGATCTATGGCCGGTGGGGTCTGCCCATTGCCCTCATGTTTCACCCCTTCAATTATGTGATTGCCTTCCTCGCCTTTCTGTTCAGGTTTGATTATTTCTCTGCCATGTATGCCCAGCTGTCCACAAGGGTGTTGAGAAACACCATCAACAATCCGGCCAGAGCTGTTTTGATGGGCCTTTTTCCCGCCGAATATCGGTCTATCGTCCGGCCCTTTTTGAGGGGTACCGTGGTGAGGATCGGCACGTTGGTCGGGTCAGGAATAATCATGGCTTTTACAGGAATATTCCACCCCCGTTATCTTTCCCTGATAGCTCTTATTTTTATGTCAGGATGGATTGCCAGCACTTTCGTCTTGAAGAGACGGTACTCGCGAATATTGCTGGATCTCATATCCAGGAACATGCTCGATCTGAAGTCCTTAGAGCAAAGTGATGTGAGCCAAATCTTCCTGGATAAAAAAGTCCAATCTCAGCTCTTAGATGCCTTCCTGTCTTCCAAAGGAAATACCTGTCTCTGGTACGCCAACCTGATCAAATCCCTGGGCATGAAGGATCTGGATGCCCACATCCTCTCCATCATCAAAGATCAGGATGAGCGGACCCAAATAGGCTTACTCTCCCTTCTCTCGCCAGATGCAGGGGAGCAGGCTGTACGTACATTAGAGGAGTTGGCAGATCCGGATAAACCAGATCTAACTATCGCCGCCCTAAAGACGGCTGCACAACTCCCACCGGATCTCACCACCCATTTCTTAAGGAGAGCCTTTGACTCCCTAGACAATCCTGTAATAAAAGCCTATGCCGTTATAGGTCTCTACCGTCAAGAGCCGCAGACATACAAGCCGGTTATCGATTCTTGGTTGGCTTCAGGGGAGATGTCTGAGCAGAGAGCTGGAATTATTGCTGCCGGTGCTTCAAACGACAGGGCCTATGTGCCGGCCTTACAAAGTATGCTGGAAAAGGTGGAGAATGAATCCCTTATTGCCCTTGTCCTGGAAGCACTTCATCAACTGGGCGCACCCGATATAGATACCCTCGTTTTTCCCTACCTGGGGCATTCGTCCGAAAGGGTCCGCTTGGCGGCCTTGGAGGCCTTCAACGTGGAGGATGATAATGCTATAAGGGCCGTCATTCCATTGCTGGGGGATAAAAGGCCGGACGTGCAGGACCTGGCCAGATTGAAGCTTCAAGAGTCTTCGTACCAGAACGCAGAACTTCTCATTGAATCCCTCGTCATACCCAACCGTAAGCTGCGGGAGGGGGTTTTTTCTCTGTTAGAATTGCTAGAGATTAAGGACGTGGATGTCTTCCGTTTTGCCCGTTCTCAACTGGAGAGGGCTTACAGAAATCTGGCTGAGGCTGAGGCCCTCCGTGCCCTTTCACAGGGGCAGGAGCGGGACCTGCTGCTTGATCACTTGATTCAGAAAAAGAACGCAAGACTAGAGACCATCCTGAGGGTCCTGGCCACCCAGGATCGATCAGGACGGATGCGTATTGTGTGGAGGGGCATATACTCTGCCGATTCTCGGCAGAATTCAAACGCCCTTGAAGCCCTTGAAGGCTTGGTGGGTCATTCCCTATCAAAGACGATGTTGCCCCTGTTGGAGGATCTCTCTTCATCCGAGTGCCTAGCCATCGGAAGAAAGAATTTTGAACTCCCGGATTTTGATTCCAAAGGGGAAATCCTGTACCCCCACCTCCTTGGGAAATACGACTGGGTCACCGTGGTGTTAGCCCTTTACTTCATTGGAAAGCAGGGACTTGACGGCTTTGACAAGAAGATTGCCGAAGATCTGGCAAAATCAGACAACCCATATATCCAGCAAATGGCTCAGAGCGTTGTGAGTGGACAGCTCACGCACGCTTACAGTGAGGAGGCTGACATGGAAACAAGCAGCAGCATCCCCGACAAGATTCTCAGGCTAAGGGGCATCCAGATATTTGAGGGCCTCTCCGTCAGTGAACTGGCCGCGATTGCCTCAGTGACGGAAGAGGTGGTCTATCCCCTGGGTACAGTGGTGATTAAGGAGGGGGAGACGGGAGAAACCATGTACATGATCATTGCGGGTGAGGTCTCCGTCAACAAAAGCCAAGAAGGGGGCTCAGAAATCGAACTGGATCGGATCCTCGCTGGGGACTATTTTGGAGAGATGGCCCTCTTTGAAGACGTGGTGCGGTCTGCCACCATTCGTGCGGAAGAAGAGACCCGTCTTCTGGTCCTCCATAAGCAAGAATTTACAGAGATCGTCAGGGAATACCCCCAAATCGCCCTTCATATATGTAGGATTTTGAGCCAACGCATACGTGTCTTACATGAAAAGATAAAGCGTGAGGAGAAACAGATCGAGGATCTGGACGCGACCTGTAAAGTGGAAGAGTAGACTTTCGCATGAATGAAAGACCCTAGGAGCCCCATATGCGGGCATCTCAAAGCCAAGGTCCTCAGGGCCTAGATTCTTTATTGGTGAAGACGCCTATTTTATGGCCCGTGCGTTCATTGATGAATTTAGCGGCAAGAACCATATTGTTTTTGTAGGTCAGCTCTAAGGCGAACCTATTGTCCATCCTGATGGTCACGTAAATTTTCTGGCCTCTGGATCTTTCAATCAACCCTTGTATTAATCTATGTGCCACATCACTATTCCTAAACCCCGGTTCTACCGACGTATATCCCCTCTCAAGATATCCTGATAGATCCAAACCCGTGGCCGCCTCAATTTTTCTTCGGTACATGTCTTTGGGATGTTTCAAGGTGACAGTGCCTATCACCAGACCCTCTTGATCAAGAGCGTAGCTAATAAGGAATGCATTTTCCAGATTCTCCCTGATATAGGCTGAGCCCACCTCACCCCCTTTTCTTATCAAAAGTTGGATTTGATCAAGGACCTGAGAAGATATCTCGTCTGGTTTCTTAAAATAATACGTAACATTTTTCTGGGGAGAAGATTTCATCTGTTACCAAGCCATGCCAGAATGCTCCGTCCTTTAGGGCGGGCGGGGGGTTCCCCTCGAAAGAAAAACTACAAATAAAGCCCTTGACTGATTATTTCTACCAATGGCTTTGTGGATTGACAACCCTCATATTTTCTCCTACCATCCCAGCAGTGATCCAGGGAAAGCAGAAGTTGTTAAGATCATTAGATATCTGCTTTTTGAGGGTTTACAACGCCCAGGGCGACAAGCCAGAGAACAATGAGCATGCGCATCGGAATCATCACAGTCAAAAACCATCGATATCATCCCAATAGAAGACTCATGGAGGCTGCAAGGGCCCTGAACCACGAGGCGATCCTTGTGCATCCGGGAAGGCTATTTATGGGGGTGGACGATCAGGGTTTGAGGATAGATCATCTGATAAGACGCTTTCAAGCAGATGTGATCCTGCCGCGGCTGGGAGCGACCATCAAGGAATATGGCCTGACGATGATACGTCACTTGGAACTCCTTGGTATCCCTGTCATCAATAATTTTCAGTCCATTCTTGTAGCCAGAAACAAGTTTCTTAGCCTCCAAACCCTCTTCAAGCACGGTGTCCCGATCCCTGAATCCGTCTACGCGAGCAACTGGTCCAATTTTGAAAAGGCGGTGGCAAAACTGGGGGGCTTTCCCCTTGTCATAAAAACACCCCGCAGCCGACAAGGAAGCGGGGTATTCCTCATTGATGCCATAGGAAAACATAGGTCTCTTCTAAATGGCTTTCTTGATCGAAACCAAGGGCTCTTAATCCAGAAATTCATTCCTCCGGAAAAGAGAAGAGATGTTCGGATTATGGTTGTGGGCAAGAAAGTGGTAGGGGCCATGTCATTGATACCTAGGAAAGGGGATTTCAGGGCGAATATTCATCTCAAGGGCCGAGCAGAGAAAGTTCTCCCGACCAGGGCCATGTCCAATCTGGCCATAAGATCGGTCATGGCCCTGGGGCTTGCTATTTCTGGTGTGGATATGATAGAGGAAAATGATGGGATGTTAAGAGTCGTGGATGTGAATTACTCTCCGGGTTTTAGAGGCCTGGAAAGATGCACGGGCAAAGATGTGGCCATTGAAATCATCAAATATGTGACTAGTGTAAATGGATGAGTGAGATGCAAATCGCCTTCTTGATGGATAGACTGGACTCCATCGAACCCCTGAATGAGACCACCAGTCACCTGATGTATGAGTGTAATCAGCGGGGACATACCGTATTCTTTCTGGAGGCCCATGACGTCTATATTAGAAAGAACACAGTGGTGGCGCGAATGCGCAACATCACTGTGCCCCCCAATCTTTCCATGAAAAAATACTGGCGATCTCTGCTCAATTGTCTCAAGAAGGATGAACTCATCTTCGAAAATATCACGGATCTGGACGCCCTATTTTTGAGAAAAAATCCCCCCCTCATTTACCAAACCATGGAATTTTTGGCGCCGGTCAATGATCAAATCTTCGTGATAAACAGTACGAGCGGACAGGTCTTGGCCAACAGCAAGCTTTATACCCTCAATTTTCCTGAAATCATCCCGGAGACCCATATCTCCAGGGACCCCACCCGCCTGAAAAAAATTATTGATGACTTTGGCGGTTCCATGGTTGTCAAACCCCTTCGGAGATACGGGGGGGAAGGCGTGATAAAGGTGAGTGTTCGGGACAGGGAAAATCTGAACTCCCTGATCAATTACTACGTACAGGCCTTCCGGAACTATCCGGATCGGGAACCCATCATGGTCCAGGCGTACCTAGACGGAGTCCAAGAAGCGGGAGATGTGAGAATACTCCTCCTGAATGGGGAGATCCTGGGTGCCATGAGGCGAAAGCCTAAGGACGGGGATTTTCGCACCAATATTCATGCGGGCGCCAAGGCCTACAAGCACGTGGTCACGCCAGCGGAAAAGAGGATCTGTGAAACCATAAAAGACAGACTGGTGGAAGATGGTCTCTACTTTGTGGGCATTGATATCATTGCAGATAGATTGGTTGAAATCAATTGTTTGAGCCCTGGGGGTATCCCCCGCATCAATCGTTTAGACAATGCGAGACTTGAGGCGAAGGTGATTGATTTTATTGAGCAGAAAGTGGCTGAAATGTACAGCAAAACATAATGAAGAAGGAGATCAATGCTATGCGACGGACCCTGAGAAAAAATCGTCTCAAATGCCTATCAGCTCTGTTTCTGGTGATAGCCATTTTGGGGTGTGTGGTCTTGTTTGGCTCAAATGTTATGGCAGCCAGCATCATGAAAATCGGGATGAAAGAGGAACCCAAGACCCTCAACATCTGGCTGGCCAATGATAGATGGTCTTTAAGGGTCCTGTCCCTCATCTATCAACCCCTCTACTACCGGGATCCCGAGACCTTAGACCGGATTCCTTGGTTGGCCGAGGAGTTACCCATATACGATCCAGCCACCCTTTCATACACCGTCAAACTCAGGCCAGCCAAGTGGTCTGATGGGTCTGAACTGACCTCAGAGGACGTGGCCTTCACGGGGAACTTGATCAAGGCCTTTAAAGTCCCCAGAAGACACGCCTATTGGAAGTTTATCGAGAAGATCGAGACACCGGACAGGAGGACAGTCAAATTTTATCTCAAAGAGCCCATGGCCGTTTTCTTGGATAGGACGTTGACCACGCCCATCGTACAAAAGAAAGAGTGGGTTAAGGTGGCGGAAGAGGCCAAAGGTAAAGAAAAACCTCTCGCCTCATTGCTCCAGCACAAGGTGGAAAAGCCCGTGGGAAGTGGACCCTTTGGCATTAAAGAGCGGAGAGAAGGGGCCTATCTATATATGGATAAAAACAAGTATTTTTTTGGGGCGGGCGAGAAGATTGGGGGACGAAGCCTGGGCCCCTATATTGATGGGATTATTTTCAAGTATTACGGCACTTCCGATGCGGCTGTCCTGGGACTCAAAAAGGGAAGTATTGACATGTTCTGGTGGGGCATTGAGCCCGGTTACCTGGAAGACCTCAAGGAGGAAAAGGATATCCAGTTGTTCTCTAATGAGCGCAGCGCGCTCTACTACATGGGATTTAATGTGAGGAGACCGCCCTTTAATGATCCGAACTTGCGGCGGGCCATTGCCACCCTGGTGGACAAGGACTTCATTATTACAAGGATTCTTCAAGGACATGGGACCAAGATGATCTCCGTCGTGCCCCCCGGAAACCGGTTCTACCATTGCCCGGACCTCCCCACTTATGGCGATGGGCTCGCCAGGGAAGAAAGGGTGAAAAAGGCTTATGATATTCTCCGCAATGCAGGTTATGCTTGGAAGGTACCGCCCGTGGACCGTTCAGGGAAAGTCGTTAAGGGAGAAGAGATCCGACTTCCCGGTGGGCAACCCATGGAAAAATTTATGATCCTCACGCCACCGGCCGACTATGATCCTGCCCGCGCCATGTCCGGCATGATTATTCAGGAGTGGCTCAAGGAAGTGGGCATGCCTGCCAGCTCCAAACCGATGGCGTTCAAATCCCTCGTGGAGCAGGTATCCGTCCGCCAGGACTTTGATGCGTTCATTTTGGGCTATGGGAGGCTTTCCTTGGATCCGGACTACCTTAGGAGCTTCTTCCATTCGAGCCAAGACAAGATGCGGGGAGGAAACAAGACCGGATACAAGAATCCCGATTTTGATCGAATCGCCGATGCCTCAACCAGCATGATGGATCCAGAGAAACGAAGGGCATTGATATGGGATATGCAGAAAATCGTCATGCAGGATGTGCCCTATGTGCCCCTTTACAACCCGAGTCTCATTGAAGCCGTCCGTAAGGACAAATTTACGGGCTGGGTGCAGATGCTGGAAGGGATCGGGAATTTTTGGTCCTTTTGCCAGCTGAGGGCAAAATGAGAGATGAGAGCCTGTGCTCATAAATGACGTAACTTGATGGGGCGATATGCTGAATGGGAGTGTGCAAAGGATCTTTTTCGAAACGGTATGTGCACGGTCCGGTAGGAAGATAGATTAGGAATGGATTTATGGAGATACATAGGCAGGAGGCTGGCTCAGATCGTCATCATCTTCTTTGTGATCTTGACGGTTCTATTTTTGGTGTTCCGTCTGGCCCCGGGGGATCCCATAACGAGAATGGTGGATCCGGATATGACCCCCGAGGACGCAGCCCTTTTGATCGCCCAGTTAGGCCTTGATCAGCCTCTGCATATACAATATATATATTACGTGAAAAACTTTTTCGCCGGTCAATTCGGCGATTCATTTCATTATGGGCAGCCCGTGCTGGACATCATCAAGCACCGACTGCCCAACACCATTCTCCTCTTTACCACATCCATCATTCTTTCCGCTCTAGTGGGTGTTTTCCTGGGCAAGATTGCTTCTTGGCACAAGGGGAAGAAGACAGATACGGGCATGACCATTGGGGCACTGGTGACGCACACCCTGTTCCTACCGTGGCTCGCACTCCTCCTCATCTGGATATTCGCTTACAAAATGGGTTGGTTTCCCATAACAGGGATGGTCTCTGAGGACATTTGGCTCGATCCTACGTCCCAATTCTGGCAAAAGGCCTTGGACGTGGGCCATCACCTGGTCCTCCCCCTAGGCACCCTTTTTCTCTTCCATTTCGGCAGTTACTTGCTCATCATGCGCAGCAGCATGTTGGAGACCTTGAAGGAGGACTACATTCTCACTGCGCGCGCAAAGGGTCTAACGGAAAAGGTGATTCGCAACCGGCATGCGGCACCCAATGCTGCGCTTCCTGTGGTGACGACTGTCGGGCTGAGTCTGGCCTTCTCCATCAACGGCGGGGCCCTCACGGAGACGGTTTTCACCTGGCCCGGGATAGGCCGAGAGCTCGTATTCTCCGTGAGTCAAAATGATTATCCCCTGGCACAGGCAACCTTTTTACTTATTACCCTTGTGGTCCTCGTATCCAATTTGGTGGTGGATGTGCTTTATGCATATCTAGATCCCAGGATCAGGTATTAACCGAGACAAGACAAAAGGCATGGCTGAGGCAAAACCCCAAAGAATCAAGATTCACTGGATCGCCCAATTCCAGGAGGGATGGAGCATCTACAAGCAGAATATCCTGGGAAAAATCGGTCTTACTTTGCTTGTTATTTTTGCTTTGATGGCCCTGTTTAGCTTTTTACCCCCTTTAATAGACCCCATGTATCATCCCATGACAGGGGTGGATCCGGTGATTTCCTCCTCCACGGGCCCAAGCTTGAAGCACTGGTTAGGCACCGATTTCATGGGCCGAGATATCCTGAGTCAGCTCTTGGCAGGGGCCAGGGTGGCCTTCATGGTGGGCGTTTCTGCTGCCTTTATGAGTATTTTTTTGGGTACGGCCATAGGCATGATTTCAGGTTATATGGGTAAATTCGTGGATACCTTTCTCATGCGACTGGCGGAAGTGATTATGGTCATGCCCACACTGTTGGTGACGCTGATTCTGGCCGCCCTATTCGGTCAGCTCAGTATCTGGGCTATCGTGTTGGTCATAGCCCTGTTCCGATGGCCCGGGGTATCAAGGGTCATAAGGGCTCAAACCCTTTCCCTGAAGCAAAGACCCTTTATCGAGGCTGCTAAGGTGGCGGGTGCCTCGCACGTTAGAATCATTTTCAGGCACATCATGCCTAACGTGTTGCCCCTTTCTTTTCTCTACATGACCTTTCGGGTGACCTCCGCCATCACCATTGAGGCCGCCTTGGCTTTCCTGGGTTTCGGAGATCCGAGTACGGTCAGTTGGGGCATGATGCTCCAATGGGTGTGGAAGACCGGACACATGTTCAAGGCCCCTTACTGGTTATTGCCTCCAGGCATCTGCATCTCTCTCATCACCCTTTCTTTTTACATGTTGGGAAGAGCCATGGATGAAGTTCTTGATCCCAGACTAAGGAGGGAGGGATAGGACTGTGAGCATGGCGTTACTTGAGGTGGAAAACCTGAGCATCGGATACAGCACGAAAAAGGGTTTTTTGAAGGCTGTGGAAGGGATATCTTTTTCACTGGATGAGGGTCGATCTTTGGGTTTCGTAGGCGAGTCCGGATGTGGTAAGACCACTTTGGGGATGGCCCTGATGGGGTTGTTGCCTCCCAACGGGAGCGTCACGGGTGGAAAGATCATTTTAGAGGGAGAGGATCTGCTCGAGAAGAGCGAAGATGAGATGCGAAAGATCCGGTGGAAGAAGATTTCCATGATTTTTCAGGCCGCCATGAATGCCTTGAATCCTGTCAAGAGGGTCCACGATCAGATAGCAGAGGCCATATTGACCCACAATCCAAATCTTGATAAAGAGCAAGCCCTTCGACGTGTGGCAAAGCTTTTTCAGCTCGTTGGTCTCCCAGAAAGCCGCATGAGGGATTATCCTCATCAGTATAGTGGGGGTATGAAGCAGAGGGCAATCATTGCCATGGCCCTGTCTTGCAACCCGAGGCTAATCATCGCGGATGAGCCAACCACAGCCCTTGATGTCATTGTGCAGCATCAGATCTTGGAGGAGACCAAAAACCTTCAAAAGGAGCTGGAGCTGAGCATCATTTTTATTTCCCATGATATCTCCATAGTGGCAGATGTCTGTGATACGATCGGCATCATGTATGCGGGCCAGTTGGTGGAGTACGGTACCAGAGAAGAGGTCTTTGATACCCCCATGCATTATTATACGAGGGCCCTCATTTCCTCCTATCCCACTCTGACGGGCCAAAGGAGAGAGCTCTTGCCCATCCCCGGTGAGTCTCCTAACCTTATTGAACCCCCACTTGGATGTCGGTTCTGTGATCGTTGTGATGGCTCAGGAGATTCATGTAAGATTGGGCCTCCAGAGTGGGTGGATATCACGCCCACCCACCGGGCGCTTTGTGGGCTTTGCTTGAAGTAATTAAAATGGTTTGGAGTAATGGAGTACTGGGGGTAAGGGTTCGGCGCTCTGGCCGCCTCAACCTGATGGGTGCACGATTATGGATAACGAGAAAAAAACCGTCCTCGAATTGAAGGATATTTCGAAGATCTATAAATCAAGGGGCTCCTTTTTTGGTCCAGGTGGCGAAAAGGTGGTCGCCCTAAACAGGATCTCCTTAAGCATTTACGAAGGGGAAATATTCGGTCTGGTGGGCGAGAGTGGCAGTGGCAAGACGACGGCAGGGCGTCTGATCGTGGGGTTGGAGCATCCCAAGGAGGGAGAGATATACCTGAATGGTACAGAGATTACCGGGTTGAAGGGGAGGGCGCTGAAAGCATATCGCCGAAAGGTACAGATGATTTTTCAGGACCCCTACCAGTCTCTAAATCCGCAACTATCTATCCACGAAAGCGTTACGGAACCCTTGACCATCCACAAAATGGGTGACGGTGTAGAGCGCCTCGAACGGGTGATGGAGACACTCAAAACCGTAGGGCTCTCCCCGCCTGAAGAATTTCTCTATCGTTATCCCCACCAGCTGAGCGGTGGGCAGAGGCAGAGGGTAGCCATTGCCCGTGCCATGGTATTGGGACCGCAATTTGTTGTGGCAGATGAGCCCACATCCATGCTGGATGCCTCTTACTCCGCCAAGATTTTTAACATACTACTCGATATGCGGGACAGATTTAATGTGACCATTCTCTTTATAACCCACAGTCTTGCTGCAGCCCGTTATCTGTGCGATCGAATCGGTGTTATCTACAAAGGGAATCTCATGGAATTGGGGCCAGCCGATGCGGTCATACAAAACCCAAAGCATCCTTACAGTCAGGCCCTAATCGATGCCATACCCAAGTTTGGACACTGTGAAGATATCAGACAATACAAGACTTTCCTGCATACGCAGAGGAAAGTATTAGAAGGGGTGGGTTGCCCCTTTTTCATCCGGTGCAGTAGAGCAGATCAAACCAAGTGTCGCATCGAGATGCCGCCGCTGAAGGCTTTAGAAGATTCCCATTATGCGGCCTGCTTTTTCGCAGAACCTGGTGATGAAAAGGGGCCGGAATCCGACGCATGTTTGTTAGGGATTTAGCGGATGTGATATTCCAGGATCATACCTGCCTACTTTCACCAGCCTTATTATATCATTGCCCTGAGAAAGACCTTAGACCTGCCGCTGCTGCGAAAGCGGGTGGAAATCTTCTGTCTGGAAGAGGAAATAGGGCATTTTGTGGAGGCAAAGGGTTTCAACTCTGAAAGCCTTTTGTCCCATCCTTCAGCAAGGGCATTTCTCAAAAAAATGACAGGACCGCGTTATCTTCATCTATATCAAAGTTATCCAGATTTGGAAGAACTGGCTGGGCGGCAAGGGTGGGTCCTCCTTGCCAATCCCTCTTCCCTAAGGATGAGAGTGGCTGACAGGGCCTTTTTCCGCAGGATGGCCAGCCAACTTGAACTCAACCGAGTCCCTGGCGACATCTATCCTCTAAAGGATTTCTTTGTTTTTGATTATGCCTATTGGGCTCAAAAGATAGCCCCTGAACTGGTGGTACAGTTTCCTGAGATACGGCAAGGTGGCGGGCGGGGGACCTTTTTTGTCAAATCTGATCTGGATTACCAAAGAGTTCGAAAGATCCTGATAGAGGGTGCATGGAGAGGGATTGAAATCCATACCACTGCCATCCATAAGTTTCTGGACGGGATACCAGCCAGTCTCGCCCTTTGCCTCACCAGACACGGCATCCTTTTCTCAGGCCTTCAAAGACAACTCATCGATCTACCCTATTTGGGGGATATCTCAGAAAATGGGATCTTCTGCGGACATTCCTGGGGTGAGACGGTCTGGCCATCTCATGTGCAGGATGAGGCCGTGCGTCAGGCGCGTTTGATCGGTGAGTATTTTGCCGCAATGGGCTATAAAGGTATACTGGGAATAGACTTCATAATCAGTCGTGACAAAAAGCAGGTCTATCCCCTGGAGTGCAATCCTCGATTTACCGGTGCCTTTCCCATGCTATCCCAGCTTCAGCTATGGCAAAAAGTTATCCCTATGGATGTTTTCCATATGCTTGAGTTTTTGGATTTGCCCTATGAGATGGATCCCGACTCCCTGAACGCAAGGTATGGAGAGGCCATGAGGGGGAGCCATATCATTTTGTTTAGCGGTGCCAATGCGCTCTTAAAAGGGGTCGGACTGCCAGAGGCAGGCCTCTACGAATGTGATCCAGGATCGGGAAGGATTTACTTTGTGGGTGGCGCCTCGGATTACAGAGAAATTCGCAATGAAAGGCAGTTTATCATCATCGATGGTCCGCCTGATATGGGTGAGAATAGTTTAGCGCTGCGAGACCCGCTTCAGAGGTTATGTCGCATCCTTTTTCCTGACCCCATCGTGGATGAGGGGGGGACTCTATCACCCGGGGTCCTTTCCGCGGTGGATTGGGTCTATGGCCAGATGTTTGGATAGCTGAGGCGTTCTAATCAGGACCAAGGCGATGCTTAGACCCCACCCTCTCGGCGGGTTCCCCGGTTTCTTCTGAGATATGGTCCATCTAGAATCCATCAACCCAGAGGCCGTTTATGAGACTTCCTTTTGTCATATCCGTACCCCATGGTTCGTTCCAGATTCCCGAAGATATCAGAGATTCTATGGCTCTCACGCAGAGAGAAATACTAGAATCTACCGATTTGGGTTCCAGAGAGATCTTCACTCAACTTCCGGTCAGGGTGGCCCTGTGGTCCCGTTGGAGTCGTCTCGTGGTGGATCTCAATAGGGATTTCAGGCAAAGAGATCCTAGGGGGGTCGTCCCCGAAGTAGATTACTATGGAAGAAATATCTACAGGGAAGAGGGCCGACCCGAAGAGAATGAAGTGGAAAGGCGGCTTAAAGCCTACTACTGGCCCTATCACAATAGACTGAAAGAGGCAGTTGAGAATCCGGAGATTAGAGCCCTATTTGACTGCCACTCCTTGGTCCGCATCGGTCCATCTGGAGCCCCGGACCCTCTGCGATGGAGAAAGGACATAGTCCTCGGAAATAATGGGAATCCTAAAGGCGAACCGGATCCCTCACTTGGAGATATCACCTGCCCTGCAGAAGTGCTTCAAATGATGAAGAAGGTGTTTATCAACGCAGGATTTTCTGTTTCCGTAAACCAACCTTATTCTGGAGGCTTTATTACCACCCATTATGGTCTGGAGCTCGTCAAAAAGGGCAGGATGTCCGTGCAAATTGAGATCAATCAGGATCTTTATGCGGACAGCCAAAGCCTACAGTTAGATAGAAACAGGTTGGGTGAGATTTCAAATAGGCTTCAGCAGATATTTCGCGAAATAGCGAGAAGAATATAAGAATTGGAGTACTCCATTACGAAGAGAAGCGGTGGCATTTTCTTATCTTTTCTTAAGATAGTAATTCTGAAGCTGGGTCAGTTGGAGGATATACTCGTTTTGAAAGTGAAAATCTGGATAGAGGCTGATTTCTCTCGCCAGTGGGGTGATCTCAGGGAATACATCAATGCCGTAACTGTTTTTTCCCTTTTTGTCTGCTTCATGGACGATCAAGAGCGAGTAATAGCTGATTAGAAGCCTGACATTCAGTGGTCTTCTATAGAGATAAGCCCTCCCACCTATGGTATTCAAGAAGAAACCGGCGTATTGATACAAGACTTCCAAAGAAGGCCTTGTTTTTTCTGGATCTGGGCACTGGTCTCCCACCATAAGCCACTTGTAAAATAGGTCCAGATTCAGCTCCAGGGAATCCGCCTCGTTTCTCAAAATTTCTCTAATCAATCTGAGGTCTTCATTTTCTAGGAGCCTGTAGAAGTGATAGATATTTCGGGTCATGATCAAGGTGTCCATGTTTTCTCCCGCTGGGACGGGTGGTTCTGAGGAGAGTATGGTCATCACACGCTTGAAGCGTTCATAGGAATCCATATCTGCTTTCAAGTTTCGGACATATCTCTCCTTATTCAGATACGTGAAAAAGTCCTCAACACCCTTCTCGATCTTCCTGCAATAATCTTCCTTGTCAGACGGCCGGCCCTCTTTAACGCCTTCGGGCAGAGTGGGTACTCCTTTTGGCGGTGTTTTGGCTGCCACTTCAGGTGCCCCCTCTTCCTGAATGGGAGCTGGCTCGCCGAGGGACGTTTTCTTTCCCTCAGCCTTTCGCTCCTCAGCCTTTCGCTCTTCTGCCTTTCGCTCTTCTGCTCTCCTCTCCTCTATTTTTCCCTCATCACGTTCTTTTCCTTGGTAGAGAAAATATGCCACCAGAGCCGCGGCCACCAGGACCAGCAGGATAATAATGGGCGACCAAAACCGTCTTTTAACTCGCTTTTTCATAATCTAACTCATCCTTTTTCAACCACAGGAACGGGCAGCCGAAGGATCACAATAGTTCCCTTCTCAAGCTGACTACTGATCTTGATTTCACCGTGGTGATTCATGATGATCTGGTGCACCATGGTCAAACCTAAGCCCGCTCCTCTTGTCTTGGAGGTGACGAATGGGTCATAGATAGCGTCCAACTGCTCTGCCGGAATGCCGCACCCCGTGTCCCTCACAGTGATCAGAACATTATTATTTTGCCGATTAACGCCCAGCGTCAGCGTGCCGCCCCCGGACATGGATTCCAGGGCATTTTCTACAATATTGGAAAGGGCGGTTACCAACTGGGCAGAGTCCATATTTATAAGGGGTGTATCCCCATCAATATCCTTTACAATCCTTACTTTCTGTCTCTTGGCCAGGGGTTCGAATATCTTGAAAACCTCATCCACAACCGGAGGGACCTTGTCCAAACTGAAAGTAGATGACTGGACGTTCATAAATTCGCGTACCTGTTTTACAAGTTTCTCCAGGCGAATCGCCTCCTGAAGGATGATATCCACATACTTTTGAAGACTGTGGTCTTTGTCCAATTCCTTTTTTAGCCTCTGCGTAAAACCCCCAATGGTCATAATAGGGTTTCTGATTTCATGGGCAACCCCTTGAACGAGATGACCCATGGCCATGAGGCGTTCAGAGCGGATCAGTTTCTCCTGGGTGATTTTGAGCTCCTGAGTGGTCAGGGCAAAATCCTCCTCCAGACGCTGGTAAAGCTTTGCATTCTCCATGGCAACGGCGATCTGCTGGGCCATGCCGGTCAAGAGCTTAAAATCCGCCTGGGTGAAGGGTTTTTTGGATTTTTTGTTTATAACCTGAAGCGCGCCAATGGGCTCATCCTTTGCGATGAGCGGTACACAGATCATGGCATGGGTCTTGAAGCCGGTTTTCTTGTCATATTTGTCGCTGAACCTCTTATCCTTTTTCACATCTTGGCTCACCACGGGTCGGCCCGTCTTTACGACCCAACCGGCAATCCCCTCGCCCACTTTGAGCTTGATCCCTCTTACGGGCTCCTTTTTTTCGCCCCTGGCCAGCCGGATGAAAATTTCATTTCTCTCCTTGTTTAGCTCATAGACGGAACTGGCCTCTGCATT
>SMTZ1_10006992_pt1 | contig 23645 bp, 16 predicted proteins | sample DeeMarSWOR136_30_FD_25667 | JGI IMG/M metagenome (IMG submission 25667) | reverse complement strand
CTATTCAGGGAATTAAAGCTGGAGGCCCTGATATCTTCATCACCAAGGTAAACTCATCAGGGAATGCTCTTGTCTACTCCACCTATCTGGGTGGTTCTGGTGTATGGGATCGTGGCTGGGGCATAGCTGTGGATTCGGAAGGTGCGGCTTATGTGGCAGGAGACACTGGTTCTATAGATTTTCCTACCCAGAATCCTATTCAGGGAACTTATGCAGGAGGTTATGATGCTTTCATTGTCAAGATAAACGCTTCAGGAACTGCTCTTGTCTATTCCACCTATCTGGGTGGCTCTGGTCTGGATCTTGGCTTTGTCATAGCGGTGGATTCGGAAGGTGCGGCTTGTGTTACAGGAGTTACTGGTTCCACCAATTTTCCTACCAGGAGCCCTTTTCAGGGCAGTTCTGGAGGAGGTGGAGATATCTTCATCACCAAGGTAAACTCATTAGGGAGTGCGCTCATCTACTCCACCTATCTGGGTGGTTCTGGAGCGGAACGTGGCTGGGGAATAGCGGTGGATTCAGAAGGTGCGGCTTATGTGACAGGACGGACTAACTCTATTGATTTTCCTACCAAGAGCCCTATTCAGGGAATTAACGCTGGAGGCCACGATATCTTCATCGCCAAGCTTTCATTCACGAGTTCCACTCCCACGACTTACTCGCTGACAATAACTGCAGGCAGCGGAGGAACAACAGACCCTTCACCGGGCACTTACACATATGATAAAGGAACAGAGGTTACGATAAGAGCTGTACCCAATAGCGGCTATACATTTAGCGGATGGGGCGGTGATGCATCAGGGACAACGAATCCGATAACCATAACCATGGATTCAAATAAATCCATAACAGCCAGTTTTACCAGAGCATCGAGCGATGATGACGGAGGAGGCGTTGGTGTATGCTTTATTGCCACAGCCTGTTATGGAACACCGATGGCAGAGGAAGTGAAAACTCTCTGTGCATTCAGAGACCAATATCTTCTCAAAAATCCGATGGGCAGAGTTCTGATCAAATTCTATGAAACCCATAGCCCAAGGGTGGCCGACTTTATCAGAGACAAAGAGTACCTCAAGGCTGGAGTCAGGGAATGTCTCAGGCCTGTCATCAAGATTGTGAGTCAGATTGTGAAGCAGACTAAAACTAAATGAAACTCCTTAAAAAAATCAATCTTTATCTTCTATATCTCATTTTATTGGGAATTATATATTCTGCTTCGGCCTCTATATGTTTTTCGAATGCAAACTCCATGATAGAAAATGGAAATGATATTATTCCTCTTTCCTTGACAGGTGTAGTGGTCTCTAAAGATGGTTCTTCCTCTGTTGCTGTTTTAAAAATTGAAGAATCTGGAAAAACCGTAATAATGAAGGTGGGAGACAGCATACTTGATATGGAACTCTCCCATGTATTTCAAGATGGGATTGTCCTCAAAAAAGGAGAGAAAATTTACTGGCTACTTCTAGAAAAAAGCCTTCCATCCAAAACTGAAAGAAATATTGAGAGAAATCCAAGAAGAATTGATAAGGCTGATTACGAAATCGATCCATCAAAGAGCGTTCCATTGAATAACAGTCTCCCAGAGAGAGAATTTGTGAGATCAGAGATCCTAGAAATGATTGAAAAGGAGCGGGTATTGATCATCGATGAGACAAGAGTTCTCCATAACTATGTCGATGGGAAAATTGACGGATTTAAAGTATTAAGCTTGCCCAAGAAGGGTATCGCATCCGAAGTTGGTATACAAAAGGATGACGTGATTAAAGAGATCAATGGCATTAAGCTCAACAATTTATCCGCTCTCGTAATGTTGTACAAAAAGATCTTTGAAGAAGAACGGTATGAAGTCTTGATTGAAAGGAAAAAGAAGTTATTTCGTCAAGTATACATTCTGAAATAGAAAAATCGTATAGTACTATTCATTCATTTCGCAGTCGTTGAATCATTCTCTTTGCGTTCCGATTGTCCGGATCAATTTCCAGCGCATTTTCGTAATTGGCAATTGCAAGTTCTTTCTTATCATTCCTGAAATAGGCATATCCTAAGGCTTCATATGCGGTTGGTGATTTAGGGAAGAACTCAATTTTCTTTTTCAATACTGCATACAGGATCTGCTCATCTTTCTTGGAGAAATAGTTATAAGCTAACACATCGATGAAGAATTCATTTATTAAGTCATGTTTACCAGCAATTTGGAAAACGGAATCTAGTGCAGTTTCTGCTTCGTCTCTCTTGTTTTCTCGAAAAAGCATTTCTGCACGATCCATAAGAACCTGCATTTCTTCGACAGCCAATCTGAGTTTTGCTTCCTTTGCCTTTGCAAATTCTGCACCTGCTTTCCTGGCCAACACAACTGCAGTATCCAATGCAGATTCTGATGGAACTGAGGGCTCCTCCTTTCGTTGGTTCCCCTATAATGGTCGCTCTCTCTCTTACTTTCATATCATAGGCAAACGATTCGGCAGCAGAAAATGTTCTTTTGCTGGTTAATAAAAAAAGAGGAACATCGGTAAGTCGTTTGACTCCTATGTCTTTAAAAGTCCAAAACTCTGTTAAGAAATCGTCTTTGCGAGAATACGAACTGTTCAATTGGGTCGGATGTTTTAAAAAGTAGCTGCTCAAATAATCCCCTGAACCGCCCCCATTTTCTCTGAGATCGATGATGATAGCATCGGCATTTGATAGAATTCTTATTGCACCGATGACCATATCCCTGACATCAGGAAAATAATAAAATAAAATCGTCTAATATCCAAATATCCGATATTCCCTTCTATCCATTCCAGTTTGGAGAATCCTTTATTCTCTTTAATGCCTAAGCGATGATAACGTATGGGATGATGAAGTGAACTTGCTGGTTTTTCACCGATATCGCTCGATTCTATTAATCTAAAGTTTATATGTTTATCCTTTGTGATACCGATGAGATCTGCGGTGATCTGCTCTGCAAATTCTTTGGGATTTGTATAAGATTCATAAGCCCCGTGTTCATATTTCTTTTTAAATTCCTCTGCATATTTTTTTGCCATTTCAGGTATTACATAGTTTGTTTCCAGGAGATTGGCGATCTTTTGAAGGACTTCGACTTTATAAGCCTTGTCACTTATATCGTTTTCTTGTTGTGCTAACACGGAGGAATTGCAGATTTTCTCCTTTTTTCATTTTCAGCCTTTCTCACATTACACATTCGCAGCAACAATTACTATACTGCATGCAATATTTTTAAAAAAAATACCGTAACAGTACCGTCTGAATGTATCAAATGCTCTTATAATTTGCTTAAAATGCACCAATTCCTTGATCACTATCCTTGTTATAAAGCAAGCCGTATATCTGAGAAAGCCTTTTTTTGTAATATTTGTGAAATGGAATTGTAGTCCCGTTTTGTTTTCAATTTGACACTTCCTTGATTCCTTGATATCCTTTCACCGCAAGAAGGGACAGCAATGGCTATAAAATGCGCCAAATGTCTTCATGAGAATCCCGACGATACAATTTACTGTGGCAAGTGTGCCAATCCGTTGAGATCTGCCGAGGAAGTCTCTGTTACAAAGACGCTATTAACACAAACAGAAAGTTTGCAAAAGGGGAGTACTTTTGCAGGAAGATACAAAATTATTGAGGAGTTAGGTAGAGGGGGAATGGGTGTAGTGTTTAAAGCCAGTGATACCAGGCTTAAACGGACTGTAGCCCTCAAGTTTCTTCCTCCTGAATTGACACAGGACTCTGAAGCCAAAGATCGATTTATCCAGGAAGCCCAGGCAGCCGCAGCCCTGGATCATACCAACATCTGCACAGTGCATGAGGTTGACGAAGTGGATGGACAGAATTTCATAGCCATGGCTTACATCAAAGGTCAAAGCTTAAAAGAGAAGCTGAAATCGCATCCCTTGGGTATAGGTGAAACAACAAATATTGCCATTCAGGTGGCGGAAGGTCTGCAGGAAGCCCATGAGAACGGGATAGTCCACCGCGACATAAAGCCTGCAAACATCATGCTTACAGAGAAGGGGCAGGTGAAGATAATGGATTTTGGTGTAGCCAAGCTGGCCGGGCAGTCCGGGATTACAAAGCCCGGTTCCCCAATTGGAACAGTTGCGTTTATGTCACCAGAACAGGCGCGGGGAGAAGACCTGGATTTCCGGACCGATATTTGGTCTTTGGGGTTGTATTATATGAGATGCTTACTGGAGAACTGCCTTTCCAGGGAGAAAATGAGGCTGCAGTCATTTATAGCCTGTTGAACGAAGAACCCAAGGCCATTCAACACTTCAGGTCCGATGTCCCCGACAATATCATCACCCTTGTTTCTCTCCTCCTGCAGAAAGATCCAGCCAATCGTATCGCCTCTGCTGGAGAAATTGTCAAACACTTGAAAACAAAAAGCACCGCAAAAGCTACCAAGGAAGATAAAAAGTCGATAGCCGTTCTCTATTTTGAAAACATGAGCTCTGATAAAGAGAATGAATATTTTTGTGCAGGTATGACAGAAGATCTCATCATTGACCTTTCTAAAATTCAAAAACTCAGAGTCATTCCCCGCTCTGACGTTTTACCCTTCCGCGGCAAGGAAGTCCATTCTCGCCAGGTTGGAGAGACGCTCAAGGTCCAGTATATTCTGGAAGGCAGTGTTCGCAAAGGCGGAAACAAGATCCGGGTTACAGCTCAGTTGATCGATGTCAGAAGCGGATTTCAGGTTTGGGCCGAACGCTATGACAGGTTAACAGAAGATATTTTTGATATTCAAATGGAGGTCTCCGAAAAAATTGCAGAAGCCTTAAAAGTTACGCTTACAGAGTCTGAAAAGAAATCTCTCGCTCAAAAACCGACGGATGATCTCCGTGCATATGATTTTTATATGCGAGGGACCGAATTCATGCTGCACAAGGGGAAAAAGAACAATGATGCTGCAATCCAGATGTTTGAACGCGCCTTGTCTATCGATCCTGATTTCTCCTTGGTCTATGTAGGTCTTGCCGAAGCCTATACATACAATTATATGTACTACAGCGGTGATCGCTTGTGGTTGGATAAGGTTATGGAAGTGAATGAAAAAGCACTCAGGGTTGATCCTGACTCAGTTGAAGCGCAGTTTGGTATTGGCATGGTTTACTTTCACCAAAGGAGACTCAAAGAAGCCAAGAAGAACTTTGAAAAGGTTATTGATATTAAAAGTGATTTTTACCAGGCCTATTATTTCCTTGGTCTTGTCTCGGCCATACTCGAAGATTTTGACTCAGCCATTAAGAGCTTTAAAACGTGCACAACTATCAAGCCCTATAGTGAAGAGCCCTGGCATTACCTTGATATGGTTTATCGAAAAAAGGGTAAGCTAAAGGCTGCCCAAGAGGCTGGAGAAAAAGTGATCGAACTCGGGATACAAATGCTGAAAGTGAATCCAGAAGATGTAGTAACTTTAAGTCGATTGGCGCTCAGTTATGCGAGTATGGAAAAGAGCAAAAAGGCGTTAGAATTAACAAAAAAAATTATCAAGATAGATCCGAATGATGGTATCGCTCTGTATAATTGTGCAGGTGTTCATGCGCTTTTGGGAAAAAAGGAAGAGGCAATCGCCTACTTAAAGAAAGCTCTTGAATTTGGATTTAGAAGCATAATTTTTTGGGCCGCAAATGTCGATGCTTTTATTGAACCTATACGTGATGATCCAGAATTACAAGAATTGCTTACGAAGTATAGTAGTTTAAGGTAATATCAATCTCGAGATGGTGAATCTGTAAGAAGAGTTGCTGGAAGTTTGCTGGCTTTAAATGATTCTGGAAAATTTGCAATAATCCTGAAGCTCAGATTTAAGCTCATACAGGTTGAGATCAGGAAGCCCTGTGACATTACAAACTCTCAGCCTCTGGAAGGACGCTATTCCCTGGTATTGCTGAGTCAAGGAAGCGAGGAAGAGGCTGGCAGAAGCTGATATCAAATAAAAAATAAGCCATTTGCAATAGGAAATTGTCATAAAATGAAAAGACACTCTTCACAGAGGAGGAATCATGCGAGTGAATAGGAGAATGCTGTTAGTTCATTTGGGATGTTTATGTCTGGTGATGGCATCCTGCAGGGATATGTCTCTCAAATCATCGGATTCCCAGGATTTAGGGACAGCATCGACGCCGGCTGGGGAACCGGCGTTCTATGTTCCAGTGGATCCACCTTCTGCTTCGTATACCATCGAGGCAACTTGTAGCGTCAATGGTTCCGGTGTCCTACTCGAGGGGCTCATGGCTGTTGATCTCAGGAACACTACAAAACGCCCGATCTCCGTTATCGCGCTCAGATGGCCAAGAAGTCCCAAGAATGCTATGGATGTTTCGGTCGGCGGCAATCCTCTCGAAAAGCATCACGAGCAACCCTCTAATCCCCTCATCCGCTTTTTCATCCTACCTGAAGCTCTCCAACCAAATCAGACCACGACGATCGACATTGATTTCAATATGACCTTCCAAGCGCAATCCAACGGCGACATCCTCCGTAATTTTTGGCATCCACAACTATGGTGGGAAGGCCTGCCCACGCGTGATTCCTACCGAGTAAGGCTCGATCCGCCCACTCCGGAGTACAAAGCCGCTTACTCTGGCCGACTCAATCCATCCACGAACTACTATGAGAATCTTGGTGTCACGACGAACTTCGGTTTCTTTTTCTCGAAGTCTGCGTTTGTTGAAGAACGCGATGCAGACGGCGTCCAAGTCCGGGCCCTATTTAAAGAGGATGGCCGCGAATGCGCCATGCTCTGCCTCGAAACCGCGGTTGATGTCATCAAGTTTTACAAAGAATACCACGGCAGCTTTCCCTTCAAGTCCCTCACCATCATACCTGGCGCATCGCGCCCTATGGGCGGTTACCCCTTTGCCTCGGCCCTTGTCGTTATCCACGGTCAGCAGGTTTTTGACCAGAGGCCGCTGCTTCACTGGAAGTGGATAACAGCCCACGAAATTGGACACCAGTACTGGGGGGAGTACATCATGTCCGGAGATGAAGGGAGTGACTATACAGAGTCGTGGCTCATGATTGGTATGGGTATATTCGCAGACCGCGCTTACACAGAATACCGCGGCCTGGCCAACGACAAACATGAGGCCTTTTTCAACAGATACACATCCGGTTTGAATGAATATTTAGACACGACCGCCGATGCCCCTGAATCCCTCAAAGCCCAGCAGAACTATGACCGAAACAACGTCCTAATCCACGGCAAGGGCTACAGCATCGTGAGCGCTCTTCGCCATACTCTTGGCGATGAACGCTTCGAGCGCCTTTACCTGCATGCCATTCGCGAATATGGCGGCAAACGCATGGGCTTCAGAGACCTCCAAAGGATGGCCGAGGAGGAATGTGGAGAGAATCTACGCTGGTTCTTCGAATCCTGGGTACGTTCTCCAAGATATCTCTGTTATGAGATCACGGCTCAAGAAAGCAAGCAGAAAGATGATGGTTTCGTTAGCATGATCAAGGTAGAGCGTCGGGGGGGGAGAGATACCTTTTCCATGCCCGTTGATGTCCAGGCCACCTTTGAGGACGGCTCGACCCAGACCGCCTGGATAAGCCGCTTCAAGGACAAGATGGATATACGGTTCGAGAGTGCAGCAAAGCTTAAGGATGCCGTTCTCGATCCTCGGGGCCGGCTTGCCCGGCTGGACAAGCCCCGGCCAGTGCTCCCAAAGGAACTACCCAGTCGAATCCGCGATCTGCCCTACAACAATGCCTGGGATGAGGGTCTCGAACTGTACAATATGGCTGTGAAGTACGATGTCCAGAACCACAGGATCTGGTTTAAGCTGGGAATGGTCATCTTCGAGGGAGGTTATCTCGAGGAATCTCTCGACTGTTTCAACAGGGTTCATGAGATGGCAACATCTGTAGACTATGATTTTATGGCCCTTACTTGGATGGGAAATATCTGGGATGCCCGCGGCAACAGGGAAGAGGCTGTGAGGTTTTACCGACTTGCTAAAGCGACAGGTTCTAAGATCGCCATGCGCCACGACCAGTTCGGAATCCAGTCTTCTCCCGAATGGATCGAGTCTCGACTCAAGGAGTCCTACGACTGGTCGACAGTGATAAAAAAGTAGAGGTAGAAGAAGCGAGGAAGAAGCTGGCTGGGTTGAGAGTCAATAATTTTTCCATAGATTGATCTACCCAAAGCAGGGAATAACGTTTCAACGCATTCAAGAAATGAACAGGTTTACCAAGCAGTCAAAATATTCTCCCATAAGTGGTAAATTTCTTAAGTCAATTTTTAACAATTGCATCTGTGTGGGCGGTTAGCTCAGTTACCCTAATTTCAGCAATTTTCAGCATTTTTTGTCACGCCTGTGGCATATAGGGATGAGTCCATAAGCTTGTCGGGCTCATAATCCGGAGGTCGCTGGTTCAAATCCAGCCCCCGCTACCACTTTTTTTTCAACCACTTACGCAAAAATCTACTCCCAAAGGGCTCATAACCTGTTCATCTCGACAAGTTCCTGGAGTTCATGGAATCACATTATCCGGATGTCTCTCTGGAGCAGATTGACCACACTGTTTTGAGAGAGTATGTTTCAGGACTCAAAGAGAATCATTCAGCAGGAGGTGTAAATCACCATTTGAATTTTTAGATTTGGGAAGCTCTAAACGTCTGTTGACAAGTACGTCTTGTTTATTATAGTTTTTCACTATAAAAAAAAGAGGTAAGGGATGAAAAAACTACTCATGATTATTCCTTTGGTCTTTCTGCTTTGTTTTACTTATGGCTGCCAGAAGGCTGAAGAGGTGGCTGAAGAGCCCTTGGTCGATGTCGAGGCTGATGTAGAGGCAATTAAGGCTTTAGAACATGAAACAATGAGAGCGTTCAATGAGGGCGACTTAGAGAGTTACATGTCTTTGTTCGTTGATGATGCGGTATGGATGCCACCAGGAGATGTCACTATCATAGGCAAAGAAGAGATACGCAACTGGTTTAACTTCGACTTATTCTCATATGAGATAGTCATTTCGGTTGATGAGGTTCAAGTTTCTGGAGATTGGGCTTTTGTCCTAGATAATTGGAAGGGTACTATCACGCAAAAAGAAAGTGATGAGACAACCGAGTTTGATACCAAAAGTGTATTGATATTGAAAAGACAACTTGATGGTTCTTGGAAAATAACGCATGCAATTTGGAACAGCAATCCATCAAAGCAGGAGTAATATCCAAAGCTTGCCTTTAAATTTCAATTCTCACTTTCTTGGAGGGATTCGATGAATAAACTTTACATGATTCTACCTCTGGCTCTGATTTTATGCTTCACGGTCGGCTGCCAGGACAAGGAAGCGATGGCAGAGCTTGAAGAGTTCAGAGCCCAGGCAAAGGTTGAGGAGCAGAATGAAGCCCTTTATAGAGGAATCATTGAAGAGCTGAACAAAGGAAACTCTGAGTATTTTAACGAATTTTATTCTCCTGACTTTCTTTACTAACGAATTTTATTCTCCTGACTTTCTTTACTACTTTCCATCAAATAATCCCAAACCCTTGTCCCGAGAAGAAGCACAAGAATTTGTTAAGAGTTTTTTCAGAGCATTTCCTGATTTCAATTTGACTATTGAAGAATTATTTGCTGTAGAGGACAGGGTTATAGTCAGAGGGAACAAGTTTGAAATAAGCTCAACTTTTATAATCCGTATTGAGAATGGAAAAGTAGTGGAAGAAAGGGAAGATTTTGACCAGTTGGGTTTCTTGCAGCAACTCGGCATGGAGCTTATGCCGAAGGAGGGGGAAGAATAGTCTCTTCTTTGTTACGCTGGGCGTGGTTTGATAGAGGAGGTTGCACAGTCTTGTCTTTTTCTTAAATGTTAGTAAAAGTTAGATACTAGTTTTCTAACTTTTAAATCCCCTTATTTCGCACGTAGAAATTCTCAGCCAGATACACGTTCTAAAGTTGACGCTGAAATTCGCCCCATAGAGGGAGGAGATTCTCCCCCCTCCATTTTCTTGTTTTTCCAACCTGCCTGATTTCGTGGGGGCGACTCGAAATCACCGCTCAAAAATGGTATAGTCTTTTGTTTAGTTAACTACTTCTGAAAGGAGAGCCAGGTGTTTGGGTCCGAGTTGGCGATTCCTATCTTAGATCTGGTTATTATCGTCGCCTACCTCTTGGGAATTCTGTTTGTCGGGGTCTATTCCGTCCGCCGTATGAGGTTGACCAGCCAAGGCTATTTCCTGGCCGGCCGTTCTTTAAAGTGGGGGATGGTGGGAGCTGCGCTATTTGCCTCTAATATCTCCACCATCCATCTTGTGGGTCTGGCGGCTTCCGGATATAACGAGGGCCTTGTCTGGGGCAACTTCGAATGGATGGCGACGTTTACGTTGATCTTATTGGGCTTGGTGTTTGCTCCCTTTTATTTTAAAAGCCGAATTGCCACGCTTCCGGAATTCCTGGAAAAACGTTACAGCCCGGCCTCGCGCATGTTTTTGGCCTTTATGGCGATCATGGGGGCGCTTTTTATTCATATCGGCATGAGCCTTTATGCCGGTGCTGCGGTATTCAAGCAGTTCTTTGGCTTTGACGTGGTGGCTTCGATTGTCATTATCTCGGTGATCACTGCCATTTATACGGTTTTGGGTGGTCTGAAGGCGGTGGTGGTAACTGAGACCATCCAAACTGTGATTCTGGTTTTTGGGGCGGTCGTGGTGACGGTCTTTGCTATCCTGGCCTTACAGGACAGCGGAGTTCATTCCTTAAATGAACTGAGGGCGGCTGTCAAACCCGACCAGCTCAGTATGATTCAGACCGACAATTCCGTAGGGTTGGCCTGGTACGCGGTGTTGCTGGGATACCCCATCTTGGGCATATGGTATTGGTGTTCGGACCAGACGATCGTACAGCGCGTGCTTGGGGCCCGCAGTCTAAGAGACGCCCAGTTGGGACCTCTTTTTGCCGGACTCCTCAAGATCTTGCCGGTGTTCATCATGGTTTTTCCAGGTGTTTTGGGGTATGTCCTCTTTCGAGATCTGATCGGCGCCGACAGCAATCAGGCCCTGCCGGTCTTGATCAATCAGTTGATCCCGACCGGGCTCAAGGGCCTGATCTCAGCCGGCCTGCTGGCGGCCTTGATGAGTACCATTGCCGCGGCCCTCAACAGCTCGGCCACCTTGGTTGCTGTTGACATCATGAAACGCTTTAAACCGCAGATGTCCGATGAAAAGCAGGTGCAGATCGGACGGATAAGCGCAGTGGTTGTCATGCTTTTAGCCACGGCCTGGTCGACTCAAGGAGGCCGCTACGGGAGCATCTTCGAAGCTATTAACGCTATCGCTGCTCATCTGGCTCCCCCCATCACTACCGTATTCCTGTGGGGTGTTTTTTGGCGCCGAGGAACCAAACAAGCGGCGTTGGTTACTCTGATCGCCGGATTTTCCCTAGGTGCGATCTCTTTCCTCGTGGATCTTCCTGTCATCGGCGAAGAAAAGATCATTACTGACGGTTGGGGGATCCCTTTCATGATGCAGGCGTGGTGGATGTTCTGTATCTGTTCGCTGATCTATTTTATCGTCAGCTGGCTCACTCCTCCTCCTGATCCGGCACAGGTGGAAGGGCTGACCTGGAAAAATCCTCTGCAGGTTATATCTCAAGGAAAGATCACTGGTCTGCTGGACCCCCGTGTGATTGCGGCGGCACTTTTGTTGCTAATGATTATCTTGTATTATATTTTGCGTTAGACGATCGTTGGAGATGATGCCCGCGGATTGGGATGGATGTATAGGTTGAAGAAAGAGAATTCAGCCGACACCTCTGCTATCCGGCCGCATGTTGCCGCATTAGAAGAGATCCTTTGGGATGTGTATCCGTCCGGCAAACAGCTGGGAGGGGCTCTAGCAAACTTCATTTACAACGCCAGCAGAATGAGACCCCGATCCCACATGATAAGCCGCATAGGTCGTGATAAGCAGGGGCAAGAGATTAGATCCGTATTGCTAACCTGGTTGCCAATCAGGTCTGCTTGCACCAGGGGGCATGGACAACTGGTGAATTATTTGTGCATGAGCAAGGGGCTAAACATAAGTAAATGGATATTTAAATATGAAAGATTTCAATTATTATCAACCGACTGATATTCGCTTCGGCCCCGGCCGGATTCAGGAGATCGGTCAGATCGTTTCCAGATGGGGAAAGCGCTGCCTGTTGGTGACTGTTCCTGTTATTCCCGTATTTGAAGCGCTTTTCCAAAAGGTAAAGGACTGCTTAGCCGAGAGTGGTGTGGCCGTGGCTCATTTCGACGGAGTTATTCCCAATCCCACAGTGGATGTGGTTTCAACCGGAGCTGGGGTTTGGGCGGAGGATCGAGTATGGATACGGCCAAAGCCATCGCAGTAGAAGCCACCCATGAGGGGACGAGTTGGGATTACTTGTTCTTCAGACAAACCCAACCCACGGAAAAAACGCTGCCGGTGATCGCCGTGACCACGACATCGGGAACAGGATCTCAGGTCACGCAGGTGGCGGTGGTGACAAATCCAGCAGAAAAGTACAAATCAGCGCTTTACAATGACATCCTCTATCCTAAAGTGAGTGTAGTGGATCCCGAACTCATGCTAACGGTGCCGGAGCATATCACTGCATCGACCGGCTTTGATGTTTTTGCCCACGCGTTCGAAAGCTACATCACCCCTAACGGATCTCCTTATACGGATATGACCTCTCTGGAAGCGATTCGTTTGACAGCTGAGAATCTGCCTGCAGCTGTCAAGCAGGGGATGGATATCGAGGCGAGAACGGCTATGGCTTGGGCGGATACCCTGGCAGGACTCAGCATCGCCAATGCCGGAGTGACTTTACCCCATGGGATTGGTATGGCTATCGGAGGAAATTACCCCCATATCATGCACGGAGAGGCTTTAGCGGTCGTTTACCCTGCTATTCTGCAGTACACATATAAGTCTGTACCTGAAAAATTTGTCCATGTCGGGGCCTTATTCGATCCCACATTGAAAGATCTGCCCAAAGAGGAAGGGGCCGCCCGTGCCTGTGAGGTTATTGTGGATTTTATTCGAGAAATAGGAATGAGTACATGCTTCGAGGATTTGAAGGTTCCCAAGGAGGAGTTGCGGGCGCTGGCGCAAGCGTCCTTGATTCTTCCCGATTACAAAAGCCATCCTAAAGTAGCCGATCTAGATGACATCTATCAACTTTTATTGAAAAGCTGTCGTGTGTGAGAGGTTTGCCTTAAGGCTGGTCTGTTAATAGAGTGAAATTGATCGATAAGCTTTCACAATTTAGAGATCACATCTCGTTCCAGCAGATATATGTTTTTTTATTCGCAATGACACTGGGCCTCGTCTCCATATCCCACCCTGCCCAGGAAGAATCTTCCGCAGCCCAGCAAGAGCCCGCCGCCTGGTGGGCCTTTGAGACGGTGAACGAAGAGGGGGCCTTTGAGCAAAAAGCAGGGATATTTGACAGTATATCCGGCCATTATAAGCTCGTGGCGGGCGTGCACGGCCGGGCTCTGAAGCTGGACGGTTTCACTAAGATAATTACCCGTAAAAAAGAGCGGGCTCCTCATTTTACAAGTTTTTTCAGTCTGGAGGCTTGGGCGCTCGGGCTGCTTATTCCTGTCTCTGTCATTCTCAGGGTCCTGCAGTCATTGGCCTATCGGGCAGATGTGCTACGACGGCCGCACGCAGAGGACCACAGACTACCGCATGGGCCGGATCCGGATTTTGGAGGGATGGATCTTTTGCTCTGGATCGTCAAGGAATCCGACACGGAGCTGAAGGTTTCTCTTAGCGTCCCCAAAGAAATAAATCGTTGTTAATTAGCCTCAACAGGTTCTTATGTGCCGTTGGTTGGTAACGGAGGCAGAGGAATATGAGATCTGGGAGAAAAAAATGAAACAGGCTAGGTTGATCGAACCTGAAAAGATCGTTTTTGAAGACGTGGAAAAACCGGCCCCGGCCAGGGGACAGGTTTTGATAAAGGTGAAACGTATCGGCGTGTGCGGCTCGGACATCCACGCCTACTATGACAAACATCCCTACATCAGCTGTCCCATCGTCCAGGGTCACGAGTTCTCCGGGGAAATCGTGGAATTGGGGGAAGGCGTCGAGAATTTTATCGTCGGGGAAAGAGTCACGGTCATGCCCCAGTTGGTGTGCGGGCGCTGCTATCCCTGCACCCATAACAGTTATCACATCTGCAACGACCTAAAGGTGATCGGTTGCCAGGCCAATGGGGCCGCACGGGAGTATATCCCCATCGACAATCAGCTGGTCATCAAACTTCCTGATGAGATGAGTTTCGATCACGGTGCCATGGTCGAACCCGTGGCTGTGGGCGTGCACGCGGTAAGCCGCCTGGGCGATGTTTCCGGCATGAATGCCCTGATCCTGGGGGCCGGTACCATTGGAAACCTTACTGCCCAAACCGCCAAGGGACTGGGGGCCAGATCGGTCTTGATCACGGACATCAGCGACCACAGGCTGGGCATCGCCCGCGACTGTGGTATCGATCACACGGTGAACGTATCACGGGAGATCCTTGAGATCAGGCTCGATGAGGCCTTCGGAGCGGACAGAGCGGACGCCACTCTGGAGTGTGTGGGGGTGGAGGCGACGATATCGGATGCCATCGCTTTGGCCCGCAAGGGAACGGACATTGTTATTGTAGGTGTCTTTGCGGAAAGACCTACTGTCGACATAGGACTGGTGCAAGACAAGGAACTCCGGCTGATTGGAACTTTAATGTACCAGAAAGAGGATTATCGGTCAGCGATCGATCTTATCAAGGCCGGAAAAATCCACCTCGATTCTTTGATCAGTAAACATTTTGCTTTCGAGGATTACCCTGAAGCCTATAAATATATTGAAGCCTATGGGGATAAGACCCTGAAGGTGCTCATAGATCTCTGAAGAAGGAGGGAGACCATGAAACTCAAGAGTGCGTGTTTTATTGTGGGATTAATTCTGGGTCTGGTTTTGATGGGTAGAGGTGCTTCGGAGGCGCAAATTAAACCGGCTGCCCACTGGGATTTTGATCAGGTTTCAGATAATAGGACCCGTGATCAGATTACTGGCCGAGTGGACCCCATCGCGGGAAATTTCCGGTTGCTCCCGGGAGTGAGGGGGCAAGCCCTGGTTCTGGACGGTTACACTACCTGTATCGAACGAGGTCCTGACCTGGTTCCCAAGCTGGGCCCGGATTTCAGCGTGGAGGCGTGGATTGCGATAGGGGCTTATCCCTGGAACTGGGCGCCGATTGCGGCGCAGGAAAATACCATCAGCCTGGCGTCCAATCTGGATGCGGTCAGTTGGCCGGATGATATTCGTGTCAATTCGCCCCGATCAGGTTTTTTCTTTGGGGTGAGCCCGGAAGGCTTCCTGGGGCTGCATGTAGGATCACGAGGCTGGCAGGTCTGTCAGACCGAAGATAGGATCCCCTTGAAGGCCTGGACCCATGTGGCGGCCACGTTCCGACAGGGACGAGGAATTTCACTCTACATCAACGGGCGGAAGGCTGCGGAAATGCCCCTGGAAGGCGGTTTCCAGCCTGCCGAGAATGAAGCCTTGAGGATCGGCCAGCCACGCCAGCAGCTGGAACCCTCTCATCCAGTCCGTGCTTTTGCCACGTTGAAGTGCTGGTATTCTTTCGATGGCCTCCTGGATGAGCTGCGTATCTATAACGAAGCACTTTCCGGCGAAAATGTCGCTGCCAGTTTTCACTCAGCCCAGCCGTCCGATCCGCCTGCTCTTCCTGACCGGGTCATGCCCTCCGGACCTCCCGGTCCGGGCGTGTTTGGAGCTTCCTATATGCGCCTTGAATATTACCCGGAATGGGATGCCCTATGGCGGGTATCCAGCGATCCCGATGTTGTGGTCCAGTTCGAAGAGTCGCCGATCCGGGTGGTGTTTTGGCGCGGAACCCGTTACGGGCCGGCCTGGGTGATGGAGAACGGGATCTGGATGGCGGATCAGAGCATCGAGAATTTCAACAATGATGACGGATGTATCGAACACATGCTCGATCCCCGCTGCCGCTTCTCTCACGTCCGCATCGTAGAGAACACGCCCGCTCGCGTGGTAGTCCATTGGCGCTACTGTCCCACCTCCGCCAACCAGAATCATTCCCAGACCAATGCCGTCTCCGGTTGGGAGGACTGGGTGGATGAATATTACACCTTTTATCCCGATATGGTCGGCATCCGGAAGGTCATTCAGCATTCTGATGGGCAGGCTCTCTGGCCCGAGGAAGTGATAGCGCTTTGCCAGCCCGGGCAGAGACCTGAGGGTGTGGTCGACCTTTCGGCCATGACCCTGGTTAATCTCAAGGGCAAGAGCCACACCTATACCTGGGCCGAAAAAACACCCCAGGTGAGAGACGGGGATAAATATTTTCATTTCGGCAGCGAACCCGAAGAACGGCCGGTGATCATGCGGGTGAATACGAAATCTGAGTACAAACCCTTTCAGATCTTCGAGACTGAAAACCGTTTCACCATCTTTGGCCACGAACACCGCAAGGGTTTTTCGCATTTCCCATGGTGGAATCACTGGCCTGTAGCCCAGGTGCCCTCAGACGGCCGGTACTGCCAGGCCGCCGATCGGGCGTCACACTTTTCGCTGGCCTGGGGAGGTCCGTCCCAACACAAAGGTGAAAACAACACGTATTGGTGGGCCTGGATGTATGGCGCGACATTGGGGGAAGCCGAATCCCTGGTCCCCCTCGGCCGGGCCTGGCTGTTGGCCCCTGAATTGGTTTTTAATGATTCTGCCTGGCAAAGTCGTTACGACCTGACGCAGCGCTGCTACGTGATCTCAGGAGGAGAGAAGCGGGGAGGGAGCAAACAGATACAGTTCCGCCTGCAGGCTACCCCGGATTCTCCCGTTCTTAATCCGGCCTTTGTGATTGAGAATTGGGGCAAGCGAAAGCCAGACCTGCAGGTGAATGGCAAAAAGATCTCTGAGGGTAAAGCCTGCCGTTTTGGCTTTATCCGGCGGATCAACCGTTATGATCTTGTGGTCTGGATCGAGATGACTTCAGAGCAGCCGGTCGAAATTGCGCTGCATAGGAGATAGGGCATGAAAAAGACAGCTTCTCTGATTTTAGTTCTTTTACTTGCTGCCGTGGTTCTATGGGCTCAAGACAGCGCTACAAATGCTAAAACACGTATGGAATCCTGGGATCGGCATCTAAAAATGAAGAAGGAGTCGATCTTTAAAGACCTGAAGTGGCGCGCCGTCGGCCCGACCAACTGCGGCGGCCGGATCGAGAGCATTGCCGTTCATCCTAATTTTCCCCATACGATCTATGTGGGTGTGGGTGCCGGGAACATCTGGAAATCGATCAACAATGGAACGACCTGGACACCGATCTTTGAAAACGAATCGACCTTTAGTATCGGTGAGGTCGCTATTGCTCCCAGCGATCCCAACATTGTCTGGGTGGGGACCGGTGAGGTCCTGATGGCGCGCAGTTCCTATGCCGGCACAGGCGTGTTTAAATCTACCGATGCCGGTAAGACCTGGCAGAACATGGGGCTGCATGACACCCATCATATCGGACGGGTTTTGATCCATCCCCAGGATCCCGATATCGTTTATGTGGCTGCCATCGGCCATCTTTATACCTTTAACGAAGAGAGGGGATTGTTTAAGACCGAAGACGGGGGCAAAACCTGGGATAGGATCCTTTACATAGCGGATAACGTCGGTGTGATCGAGGTCGAGATAGATCCCTCCAACAGCAGCATCCTCTATGCCTGTGCCTGGGAGAGGGACCGGAAAGCCTGGAGGCATATTGTCGGGGGAGAGGGAAGTGCCCTTTACAAATCGGTGGATGCCGGGAACACCTGGAAAAAGCTGACTAATGGGCTGCCGCAAGGAAAACACGTAGGCCGCATGGCCGTGGAAGTCTCTTTGGCCGATCCCAATGTCGTCTATGTCCTGCTCGATAACCAAACACTGCGTCCCCCCAAAGACCAAGTGGAGGGACGGCCGCCGCACGCCATCCGGGGTGAAGTCTACCGTTCGGACGACAAGGGGCAAAGCTGGCGCAAGGTCAACCGGGATTATCTGCTTCCAACCATCGGCTATGACTGGAATCTCCTCAGGATCTCACCGGACAATGCCGATGAGATCTATGTGGGGGGGAATCGCTTTGTCCATTCCGTGGACGGGGGCAAGACCTTTCGTCAGATCGGCGGGACCGTTGTCCACCTGCGCCCCAAACCCAAACGGGAATTCTCCCTGGATCAGCATGCCCTCTGGATCGATCCCAACCATCCAGACCGGCTGATATTGGGCAATGATCATGGGCTTTATTTCACCTATGATCGGACGAAGACCTGGCTGCATGTGAACAACCTCCCCATCACCGAATTCTATGCCATCTCCGTAGATATGGAGGATCCCTACAATATCTATGGAGGCAACCAGGACAATGCCGCCAATTGGGGTCCCAGCACCTATGTGGTCACCGACGCGGGGGATGATCCCTGGCAGTATGTCTATCTGGACAGGTGGGGAGGGGGAGACGGCTTTGTGACCCTGGCCGATCCCGACGACAGTGATTGGGTATACTATTTTTCCGGTCGCAGTGTTTACCGGAAAAATAAGCTTACAGGAGACCGCGAAGCGATCGCACCCCAGTCTAAAGGACCCATTCCCGGAATTCGCTATAACTGGATAGTGCCTTTTATTATTTCCCTCCACGATCCTTCGGTCCTATTTTACGGAGCCAGTGTTCTGTTCCGTTCAGGGGACAAGGGCAAAAACTGGGCCATTATCAGTCCCGACCTGACCACGGATCCGGGCCCGGATAGACAGGGAAATGTTCCCTATGGTACATCGACCACGATTGCGGAGTCTCCTCTCAAAAAGGGATTGATCTACGTGGGGACCGATGACGGGCTGGTTCACGTCACAAAAGACGGGGGCAGGAACTGGACCTTGATCTCATCTGAGCTCCCGGACAAATGGGTAAGCCGGGTAACTGCCTCCCGCTATCATGAGGGTACGGTTTATATCTCCCTCACGGGCTACCGGGAAGACGATTTTGAAAAGTACCTCTATATGTCCAAAGACTATGGCTCGACCTGGACTTCGATCACGGGAAACCTGCCTTCGGAACCGATCAATGTGGTGAAGGAAGACCCTAAAAAGGAAGGTATTCTTTATATCGGCACCGACCTGAGTGCTTACGTTAGTCTGGATTACGGCAGGACCTGGCACTCCCTCTCGAATCATCTCCCGACCACACCGGTCTATGACATGGTGATACATCCTCGTGAGAATGAACTGGTAATCGGCACGCACGGCCGCAGCTGCTTTGTGCTGGATGTCAAGCCGATACAAAACAGGAAATAGAGTCGAGTCGGGAGACGGCGCTAGCAGGCTTTCCAGCTCAAAATTGTGTATTGACAATCCCTCTATTTCATCTTATGTTATCGCGAAATGAAAATGAGGATATGGAAATCTAAACAGGGAGTTATTTCCTGGATGATAATGCCTAGCCCGAGCACAGGGTCACTTGGTGGGGTGACTGTGCCGGGTGTGTACCTCGTCCCTTAGTTTTCCTTCCGGGAAATCGTAAAACCCTGTGTTCGGGACCTCCTACCCAATAAAACCAACCCTGGATCTGTTCTGTCCCTTACAACCTGGAGGTTGAATTTTGAGGGACACCATTTTCATTGAAAGATAAGAAATTCCTTTTTAGCCTAGCTCCAAATTCCTCATAATTTCCCGAAATTTCCATCCACTGACACTCTAGAATGAAAGTATCACACCCAAAAGGACAAGGTCAACGATTCATAATGCGGGACAAATCAGCCGAAACTTTCAAACCATTCAGTTTGAAATAGACTCTTCCCTTGAATCAGCACAAAGCAGCTAAAAAAGCCTTTAAAAATATTCTCCTTTCTCCTCGGCTGCCATCAGGAGATCCTGCTGAACAACACGAGGCGGAGATGGCCGTTCGGCTTCAAAGGTCAGGTCGAGATGGTGGATTATGCTGTCGATGGTTTTCGGTTCTTCGATAAAAGAGATGACGCTCATCTGGCCGCCACATATAGGGCATAGTAGTGGATCCACCTCGTAGACCTTTCGGATCATCTCCTCCCAGCTTTTGGCAGGCACATAAGTCGGACCATTTTCGATAATGAGAGGACAAGAAGGATTAGCCCCAGCCTTGCGCATCTTGCCCCTATGGGCATTGGAGTAAAGACCGTAGTAGCGAATCATGACTTGACCTTTGTCAGGAATATGGAAGTGACCCTGGCTGTGGACGTTGAATCCAGTATGACGCCAGCGGAGAATCTTCTATACGAAAATCTTAACATTAAGATTTGTGAGTAAATTAAGGAAAATTTAGTCAAACGTAATAATTCACGTATTTCACTTCCGGCTGGAAGGAATGTAAACGATCTCTTTATATGTATGGAAAGAAAAGGGAAAATAACCAAATTATCGAGAGGAAAATGGTGTGTGATAAAGGCGAAATATCCTAAGAGCTTTGATGATTGCATTTGTTGTGTTAACCTTAATGTTAAGAGAAATTTGGATTGTCCTTATTTTTTCGAAGGAGTTTTAGAATGGTGAAGGGAAAATTCATTAAATGTCTCAGTTCGGCCTGCGTTTTGGTTGTTCTTGTGGTTCTGGCCGTGCCTGTTTCGGCGCAGGTCCCATCTGAAACCGAAGTGCGGCTGAGGGCGATCTATGAAAAAGGAGAATTCGACGCCAAGTCATTCCGGGCGAAATGGCTCGGAGATGCCTCAGGTTATACGGTTCTCGAGCCGGTCCCAGGTTTGGACGCAAGGGCTCTGGTTCATTATAGCGCCGCGTCGGGCAAACGTACTGTGATGGCTTCCCCATCTCAGCTCACCCCACCGGGAGAATCCGAGCCGTTGTCTATCAACAACTATGAGATATCACCGGATAGCCGCTGGCTGCTGTTGGAGGGGGCCAGGAGTGATGGAGAAACAAGCGTCCCTGAAATCTGGGGTTTCGAATTTAAGTTGGGAAAACTGGGAAAAATCGCGGAGGGCAGGTTTAACAGCATTTCTCCGAACAGCCGTCACGTGCTTTATTCTGATAAGGGGAACCTTTGCCTTTATGATTTGCACATCAATCAGGCAATTCCTCTAACGAAGAATGCGGTCGAGGGCTCCGTTTCGAACAGCCGCGCGGTCTGGAGTCCCGATGGGAAGCGGATCGCGTTCGTGGAATCGGATGAGTCCGATGTCCGGTTGAGGGTGATGTTGGTTCCTGGCGACCCCTCGTATCCCGAGGTGAAGGAGGTACGGTTCGCCAGGGTAGGCGGGACCATTGCAACCCTTCGAGTCGGAGTCGTCGACGTCCTGGGAACCGAGATGCGCTGGCTCTCAATCCCCCAACCTACAGAGGGATTTTATATCGAAAATGTTGGTTGGGAGGCAAATTCCCACGAGCTGCTGGTGGAAAAGTCGAGCCGATTCCGGGATGAGCGTGAATTCCTCGTCGCAGATGTCCGCACCGGCGCGGTCACCTGCATCTACCACGAATCCGATCCGGCCTGGGTTCTCCACAGCCGCCGGGTGAATGCCGGATTGGAGTGGATCCGCGGCGGCCGTGCTTTTGTTCTTTTGAGTGAACAGGACGGGTGGCGCCACGCCTATATCATCCGGCGTGATGGCGGTGAGAAGACTCTCCTGACGTCAGGCGCGAGCGACATCATCAGACGAGGCAGAGTGGACGAGGCGGGTGGCTGGTTTTATTACCTCGCCTCTCCGGACAACGCGACCCAATGTTATCTCTATCGTGTGCGGTTGGACGGCAGAGGAACTCCGGAACAGGTGACGCCTTCTGACCAATCCGGGACACACGACTACGACTTCTCTCCCGATGCGAGATGGGCGTTCCACACCTACTCGACATTCGACACACCACCGGTCACGGAACTCATTCAGCTTCCCGAACACAAGGTCGTACGAGTGCTCGAGGACAACAAAGAGCTGCATGGAAGAATAGATCCATGGATCACTCAGCCGGTTGAGTTCCTCCAGCTTGATATCGGTGACGGCGTGGTGCTGGATGCGTATATGATCAAGCCGCGAGATTTCGACTCCTCTAAGAAGTATCCCGTCTTTGTGTATGTGTACAGCGAGCCCCACGGCCAGACAGTTCTGGACAGGTGGTCCACGAGGAACATGTTCCACCGCGTGATCGCCGATCTCGGTTATCTAGTCGTTTCCATCGACAGCCGAGGCACGCCGGCCCCAAAGGGGGCCGCATGGCGTCGAGCGATATTCCCCAGCCTCGGTCCGCTGTCCACCGAGGAGCAAGCAGCGGGATTGCAGGTATTTGGCCGTACCCGGCCGTATGTCGATTTGTCCCGGGTCGGTATTTGGGGCTGGAGCGGGGGTGGTTCTAACACCCTTAACGCCATGTTCCGAAAGCCGGAAGTCTATCACGTGGGGATCGCCGTGGCCCCCAAGCCCCAGCCGCATCTCTATAATGCTTGGTTCCAGGAGATCTACATGCGAACCCGCGAGGTGAACCCGGAGGGATACCAACACTCCGCTCCAATCAACTTTGCAGAAGGTCTGAAGGGAGACCTTCTCATCATCCACGGTACGGGGGAGACCAACACTCATCTTGAGATCACGGAAGGGCTGGTGGATCGGCTCATCGAGTTGGGAAAGACTTTCGATTACATGACCTATCCCCACCGCGATCACGGAATCTGGAGGGGCAAAGGCACATCGATTCACCTGCACCTGCTTATAACGCGGTATTTACTGACGCACCTGCCACCGGGTCCCAAGTGATCATCTCCGAATTATTGCCCGGGATTCCGGCTGCATCAGCTCAACATTCCTGTGAGTATAATCAATTATATATCTAATCGAACCTTCTCAAAAACCTCCTCATTCAATCCCACGCCAAATCCAGGTCCATCTGGTACTTTCACACACCCATCGATGATTTCGATATTATGGTCTAGAACATTTTCTTTTAATAGAGAGAGTTCAGTGAATTCACTGGCCATGGGATGGATTTTCATAGAGGCCGCCAAATGGAGTTTAGCAATCAGGGAAAATCCTGGTTCGATTTCTGTTCCCGCGATACAAGGTAAACCCAGGGCCTCTGCCGTGGCTTCAATTTTTTTTCCGAGATGGAGCCCGCACGATTTGGCAATCTTAATATTGAGTATGTCAGCAGCGCCATAATCAGCAATTTTTATGGCATCTTGCGGTGTCCAGATCGATTCATCGGCCATAACAGGCACACCAATTTTATTGCGGATATGGGCCATGCCTTTTAAATCCCACGTTGGGACAGGCTGCTCCAAAAGCTGGAGGTTGCAATCTTCCACAGCCCTCATGGTTTTTATGGTACCTGGTACGTCCCAAGCCGCATTGGGATCGAGTCGCAAGGGGATGTCCTCTCCTACTGCTTCGCGAACGGCATGGATGCGCTTTACATCCAGATCCATATCAGTGGATCCCTTAATCTTAATCACCCCAATACCCAGGTCAAGTACATCCAAGGCATTTTGAGCCATCCTTTTAGGCGAATCAATACCAATCTCTGAAGCAACCGGGATCATAACCCTAAACTTGCCACCCAACAGCACATACACCGGTACATTTAGAATTTTACCTACAAGATCGTGAAGGGCCAGGTCCACACCCTCTTTGGCACA
>SMTZ1_10003367_pt1 | contig 23651 bp, 29 predicted proteins | sample DeeMarSWOR136_30_FD_25667 | JGI IMG/M metagenome (IMG submission 25667) | reverse complement strand
TCGCAATTTTCGACTTTTTCCCGATCTCTATTATGAACTAAAAAACGGAGAACCATATTATCCCATTTTTTGTAATCCATTGACTCCTCTTTAGTGAATATGATAATGTCAGGATCGGCTTTTATTTTTGGTTTATTGATCCAACCCATAATAAATTCTCTTTTAATTCATGCGATAATGCCTATGACGAGAGCGGTTAAGTATAAGATAACTTTGATAGGGGAAAACCAAAAGCGAATAAAAATCATATCAAATTCGGTTAGTTAGTTTTTTAAGCCGATCATTTGAAACAATATGTTTTACTCAATTAAAACTATGAAGTGAATATGTTATGAAAAGTGCTACTCTAGCTGGTGCAATTGCTGGTGCTGTCATGGATATAGCATTTGTTGCTAGTGGATATGTGTTCGGAAACTTAGGAGTCTTCGTACCTCCAGGAGGTTCCATGGAGATATGGGACCTTTCTATGTGGATTTTAGGCAGTTTAGCCCATCTCTCACTAGGCATAATCTGGGGCATGATTTTAGGTGCGGTATATGCATACCTTTATAGTTTGATTCCAGGTAAAGGTGCTGTGAAAGGCCTTTGCTTTGGTCTTTCCATGTGGATATTTAAAGACGTTCTAGCGGGTTCATATCTTGCTCTAACAATGAATGAAGTCAATTCAGCAATTATTCTAATCGTTGTTGGATTTTTCATGTGGATCGTATATGGTCCTGTGCTTGGATTTCTATATAAGAAATAGTCCGCATATCTATCAACCGAAAGGTAACAACCACGAAAAAAAGACTTATCAATCGAAGAAGTAACAGAACCCTAATCAGTCATTCTTATATACTACAATCTACGTTTGCATTAAACTTAAAATCTAAAGTCAAGATGATAAAAAGAGAAGTCTAACTGGCTTAATAATCACATTAATAAAAATAACAAAATTAGGGGCCATCAAATTGAGCGAGACTACTAATGTTAAAATGCCTTTATGTAATTGGTGCGGAAAGATAGTCGCCCCTGGTGAACGAGCAATAAAATTCCCTTGTCCAGGTTGTGGAGAAGTAGTAATCTGGCGCTGTGAAAAATGCAGATTATTTGGAAGATCCTATAAATGCCCAAAATGTGGAATAAAAGGACCGTAAAGGAGTTTTGAAATTAATTGGCAGAGATTATAGCTTCAATTAAGATATTTCCTTCTGAAGCAAATACTGATTTGAATAAACTGAAAGAGAAGATAACACAAAGTTTGCCTAGTTATGCTTCAATTTATAAATTTGAGGATGAGCCTATTGCATTCGGATTGGTTGCTATTATTGCTCACATAACAATGCCAGAAGAAGAGGGTCGAATGGAAGAGGTTGAGAAAAACCTTACTTCTTTAGATGGAGTTAGTGAGATACAAGCAATTTCTGTTAGTCGCGTATCTATGTAAAATCCAATAAAAAGCGCGCGCGCTAAAATCAGAAAATATGCCTGGCTCTAATTATTGAGTATTTATTTAAATCAAATCTTATGCATAGCAGATGCTAAATTAAATATCTTTAAAGTACAAATGTTAATAAGGATGGAACTTTATTTAAGGAATTGACTAAGTAGATTGTTAATTAATCCGGCCTCTAAATTCAGTCTTTTTCTCAGATTATCTATTATATATCATCAATGCTTGGGAGGAAATTAAATTTTGGCAATTAGAGAAATTCAACTAAAAGTCGCAGACGCTAAGCAGAGAGATGTAGGACATGGAAAAGTCAGAATTGATAATGATACTATGAAGAAACTTGGAATAACAGCTGGAGATTTTATCGAGATAAGAGGGAAGAAGACTACTACTGCAATAGCATGGCCTGCATACAATGAGGATCAAGGTAAAAATACAATCAGAATGGACGGTCTCATTAGGAGAAATACAGGCGTTGCTCTTAATGAGTATATTAACGTTAGCAATGGACAGGTTAATGATGCTCAAGCCATTATTTTTGCTCCTACAGATGTAAGGTTAAATGTTGATGATGAATTCATCAATTTTGTTAAACGAAGATTCATGGACATGCCTTTTATGGAAGGAGATATGGCACTGCTCTCAGTTTTCGGTAGTGCAGTTCCTTTGATAGTTTCAAGGACGAAACCCAAAGGGGCTGTCAAGATTATCGAGAGCACTGCTGTAAATGTTTTAAGTGAACCAGCTCCAGAAAAAAAAGGCATTCCGATGGTTACTTATGAAGATATAGGGGATCTTCATGAGCAAGTACAGAGAATAAGAGAGATGGTTGAGCTTCCTCTAAGGCATCCTGAACTTTTCCAGAAATTGGGTATTGATCCGCCCAGAGGAGTATTCTTATATGGACCACCAGGTTGTGGTAAGACGTTATTAGCAAAAGCTGTAGCTAATGAGTCTGATGCAAATTTCTATGTTATTTCTGGACCTGAAATAATGTCGAAATTCTACGGTGAATCTGAAGCCAGACTTCGAGAAATATTTCAGAAAGCTCAAGAGACAGCACCAAGTATCGTTTTCATAGACGAGATGGATGCTATAGCTCCTAAGCGCGAGGAAGTTACTGGAGAGGTTGAGAGAAGAGTAGTAGCACAGTTATTATCTTTAATGGATGGAATTGGAACCAGGGGAAATATCATCGTAGTTGGTGCTACTAATAGGCCAAATGCTATAGACCCTGCATTGAGAAGACCGGGTAGATTCGATAGAGAAATAGAGATAGGCGTTCCTGATAAAAAAGGTAGATTAGAGATAGTCCAGATTCATACAAGGAACATGCCATTAGCTAAAGATGTCGAACTGAAAAAACTATCTGAGATAACACATGGCTATACGGGAGCAGATATTGCAGCTTTGTGCCGTGAATCAGCTATGAAAGCCCTAAGAAGATATATTCCTGAGATAAATCTAGAAGATGAGAAGATCCCGCCCCATATGTTGGATAGCATGGAAGTAAATATAGGTGATTTCATAAAAGCATATCGTGAAATAACGCCTACAGCCATGAGAGAGGTATACGTAGAAATCCCCACTATCAAATGGATTAATATTGGTGGGCTTGAAGGGGCAAAGGGAGAGCTTAAAGAGGCAGTAGAGTGGCCGTTAAAAGATCCTAATGCATTTAAGAGGATGGGAATAAAACCGCCAAAGGGAATTTTGATATATGGACCTCCAGGTTGTGGTAAAACCCTATTAGCGAGAGCCGTTGCTACAGAGAGCGAGGCAAATTTCATCTCAATAAAAGGACCTGAGATATTCTCAAAATGGGTAGGAGAGAGTGAAAAAGCAATAAGAGAAGTCTTCAGAAAAGCACGTACAGCATCTCCTGCGATAATATTTTTTGATGAATTCGATGCAATAATTCCCAGACGTGGAATGGGATATTCCGACTCTGGAGTTTCTGAAAGAGTAATTAGTCAGCTTCTAACAGAACTGGATGGAATCGAATCACTTGAAAATGTTGTTGTGATTGCAGCTACAAATAGACCTGATGTTGTTGATCCTGCTGTATTGAGACCTGGTAGAATTGATAGATTGATATTTGTTCCAGCTCCAGATGTTAAATCTTTGAATGAGATATTTAAGATTCATACAAAAGGTATGCCGTTATCTGCTGATATTGACCTATCACAATTATCAAAAAATTCTGCAGGATATTCAGGAGCAGATATTGAAGCCGTATCACGTGAAGCTGCAATGAACGCATTGAGAAGAAATAAGAAAGCACGTGAAGTGACATTAAGCGATTTTAGAGATGCTATGTCAAAGATTAAACCAAGCATTACTCCTGATATGTTGGCTTGGTATCAGAGTGTAATGAAACGAGTTGCTAAAGAAAAGGTAGCAGTTCCCGTAACATGATGGAAGTGGTATTAAATGAATAAGATGTGGGACCCTATTCCATTGCATACAGCGATTATAGAAGTTTTGGCTAAAAAAGGAAATCTAACTGATGCAGAGCTCCTTAAGGATTTAGATAGCAAGTACAACTGGATAAGTGCAAGAGAACTCAATAGAACATTGATGAAACTTGAAATAAGAGGAGTAATTCGCGTATCTAGACTTATGAAGAATAAGAAAATGGTTGAGTTAGTTTAAAAAAAGCTTGTGATCAGCGTTATCCTGAAATCTCTTCTAAAGTTCTTCCTTTTGTCTCTATTCTGAATGCTCCTACGACTAGAGCGTTGATAATTTGTACGGCTGCAAAGACAACGAATACCAAGGAAAGGCCCCAACCGGCCCATATGTATCCTGTTAAATAAGGTCCAAGAATCATAGCCAATCTGCCGAAACTCGCTGCGGCTCCAAAACCTGTACCTCTAATTCTTGTTGCATATAACTCAGGTGTATACGTATAGAGAGCCGCCCATGCTCCTAAGTTAAAGAATGAGATAATAGCCATCGTTATCATGATCTGTAGGAATCCTTGTGATATAGAAAACATATAGCTAGCTATTCCAGCAACAGTAAGATATATTCCCAACACAGTTCTTCTTCCTAATTTATCCAATAGGAATGTGGCTGAGTAATATCCTGGTATCTGGAATAACGTTATGATGAGTGTCCAATACAAGTAACCAAGTAATTCTGTTGTTTGAATAATTTGGTCAAAAATTCTTGGCAGCCAAAGAAATATGCCGTGATAAGTATAGACAAGTACAAACCAAGTAAGCCATAGCATGAGTGTTCTGCTTAAGTACTGTTTAGACCAAAGCATCCCCAAAGCTTTTTTGACAGAATACTTTGTTAAAGTTCTCTTCGTAATTTTCTTTGTTGAGCTTAAAGGCAAACCATACTTACGCAGTAATTTCATAGCAGTTTTATTCAATCCTTTCGATTCAAGATATCGAATAGATTCAGGCATATAGGCAATAATGAAAGGAATTAGAATCAAGGGTACGAAAGCCACCAGAAATGAAAGTCTCCAACCATAAAGTGGAATAATTATATATGGGAATAAAATCGCAAGTAGAGCGCCATAAACCCATGAAGTTTCTACTAATCCTATGAATTTCCCCCTATTCTTAGTAGGAATATATTCTGATATGTATACACCAGGTTGAGGTAATATACTACCTAAACCGACGCCTGCAAGAAAACGTAGAATTAGCATAGAAGTAACATTCCATGCCAATGAGCATAAGCCAGTGAAAATGCTTGCTAGAGCTACTGTGATAATTAGAGCTTTTTTGCGTCCAATAATATCAGCAATAACTCCAAAACTTAAAGCACCAATAAACATTCCCAATCCGCCAGCACTTAAAAGAATGCCAGTAGTTATTTTATCCAGATTCCATTCACTGATTATTGAAGGAAGTGTAGCACCAATCAGCATAACATTCATAGCGGCAAGAGCATAAATCAAGCTACATAATGCAAGCAATATATAATGAAATTTTGAGATTGAAGCTTTCTCTATTACGTCTACTAATCTACTCACGTAACTCACCGCAACTAAACCTAACACAACCGAAGTGTTTGAGGTTGAATTTAAGATTTTGTAAATAAAAAAGGTTTGATTTCCACATCACTAAAGCTGGTTACATATACAAAAATATTTGAAATCAAATTTTTTTATAATTTGAAAATTTAGTTCTTACTGGGGCCGGTAGTTCAGTTTGGTATGAACGCTACGCTCACACCGCAGAGGTCGAGGGTTCAAATCCCTCCCGGCCCATACTTTACATGATTTTGAACCGTATACTTAAGTTATCAATCTTGGAAAGAGCTACATAAGATGACTGCCTATTTTTTCAAGGTTTCCATCAATTTAAGTGTCTTCAAGAATCCATTATCTCTATCTGCTATTACATCTTCCATTTTCAATTTGGTATAATCATAGAAGCCTTTTCCTGACTTCATGCCTAATTCTCCTTTCGCAACTTTCTCAGTTAATGCTTTTGGAACTCTCTTTGAGTTTGATAAACTCGAAATTAAATAGCTACCTACATTGACCCATGAATCCACACCAGCAGAATCCATCTGTTTAAAAGGCCCAATAGTAAACCATCTGAAACCTAAAGTGCTCTTAAGGCAAACATCAATATCTTCGGGTGTAGCAATTTCATTTTCCACCAAATAGAATGCTTCCCTTGCAAGGGCGTATTGAAGTCGATTGAGAACGAATCCGTCGACATCTTTCTTAGCTACAAAAGGTAATTTACCGATCTTTTTCATCAAATCATAAGATATTTGAAATGTTGAGTCGGAGGTTTCTTTACCTCTAATAATTTCGACACCAGGTATAATGTGTGGAGGTACGGCGAAGTGAGTCCCGATAATGTTTTCAGGTCTCTTTAAGCCCTCAGCAATTTTAGATATCATTATACCTGAAGTATTACTTGCAAGTATAGCATCCCTACAGGCATATTTCTCAAGCTCAACAAACACCTTCTTTTTTAGCTCTAGGTTTTCAACAACAGCTTCAGTCACGAAGTTGCATCCATTAACCGCATCTTCTAGATTGGTAGAAATAGATATTCTGTTCAATGCATCAAAAGACTCTTGCTCGGATATGAATTTATTAGAAGTTAAAGTTCTTAGTTCAGATTCAATTTGAGTTATGCCCCTTTCTAAGATCTCTTTTTTAACATCCATAATAGAAACTGTGAATCCATTCAAAGCATAGATTTCAGCTATACCGTGCCCCATGACACCGGCACCAATAACAGCCATTTTCTTAATATCTTCAATGGTTTTCATTGAATCACTCTCAAAAATTATCCTTAAAAGGTAAATTTTCCTAATTTTTAATTATAACAAGTTTATTAACATCTTAATTAAAAGGGCTATTTATGAAAAGAGATGATGAGATTTGCCAGACAGAATATTAGTTGCAGATGATGAGCCAGATCTTCTCAATGCAGCAAAAATAATGCTGGAGAGGGGCGGATATCAGGTTATTGAGGCTAAAGATGGAGATGAAGCGTTAGAAAAAGTGCATTCCGAATGGCCAGACCTTATAATTTTAGATGTTGTGATGCCAGGTAAAACAGGTACTGAGGTCTGTAGAATTCTAAAAGATGATCCTCAAACTAGTTCAATTCCGATCTTAATGTATACAGTATTGGGACGGGAAGCTGATAGTAAGATAAGTGAGGAAGCAGGAGCAGATGGACATCTCATCAAACCGTTTACCCCAGAAGAGTTGGTAGCCATAGTCAAGAAACATTTAGAGCTTGCTCGAAGTAAAAGCGATTAAGCGCGCGCGCTAGCTAGAGATCGATTCTATTTCTGGGCTAATAGTTGGATAAGTTACTTGTACACAAACTTATTTTTTCGTTAATGGATATTTACCATATTTTCTGGCTTCATCAACCATAGTGTAAATATTATCGATTTTAACATTAGCATGTAATGAATTACTCGAGGCTAAAATATATCCGCCACCTTCCCCTGCAGCATCTATGCATCTTCGAACATCTTTTCTAACTTCATTATCACTGCCAAAAGGCAATATGTATCTACAGTCGACGTTTCCCAATATGCAGATCTTATTTCCGTATTTCATTTTAACGTCCTTTATATCCATAACACCAGGTTCAATGGGATGCAATCCGTTTATCCCAGTGCTAATTATGTCATCTAGGATTGGATTGAGGTTGCCATCAGTGTGCTTTATTATTGGAACTCCGTGTTTCTTTGCTATATCAACTATCTTCTGTAAGCTAGGGAGTTCATATTCTCTGAAAAGCTTAGGATTGATTAAGGGTCCATGATTATCAGCATAATCATCAGTAACAAGTAGAACCTCTATACCCGCTTCTATCATCGACTCTGCAAAATCTTGGCATATTTTTGAGATCTTATCGAAAAGAGCTTTTGTAAATTTTGGATTTCGATAAAAATCAACAGCTATCTTATCTATTCCGCCTCTAATCTGAAATGCAAGATGCCAGCCGCTATGGCATTGACCCATTGTAACGATGTCTTCGTTTTTAAAAGGCTTCAGAGTTTCATCCATCATTTCGATAATATCAGGATGATAGGCATCTGGTGGTTCATAGGCTTCTAAATCCTCAGGTGTGTGTACAACTCCGTCCATGAAATAGGTCGTTTTTCCTTCTATGCTTGTTTGCATTATTCGCCCCCATTGATCGATGAACTTTTTATCATCGATATTTTTGGGTTTATAATCTTTAGTTGTAAGCGAATAATCACATAAAGCTGGAATAGCATCAAAATCAAGCTTAATACAGGCTTCAATCATAGAACGCCTGTAGTCTATTGAGGCGTTCCAATTTTCACTTCCTCCAGTGAAACTTAATACAGTCTTACCAGCCTTGCTTAATCCAGTACCTTTCTCTCTCTGTAGGATCCCATCTACTATAGGAGCATCTAGTCCCAGATCAGTAACAGGTACACAATCAGCTTCTTTCAATTCTAACGCTGTAAAGAACCGTTCCTTATGATTCATTTAATCCCCTACCTTTGTAGCCCACTGCCTGCATATCTTTACTCCTTCTACTGCTGTTTTGCCCCATCCGTCGACATGATATTTTTTAGCAACATCTTCATTTACTGCTGAGCCCCCAACGATTATCTTCACCTTATTACGTAAGCCTGCTTTATTGAAATCTTCAACTATATTCCCAAACTCATGTATCGTCGTGGTAAGCAATGCAGATAATCCTACAAAATCAGCATCATTTTGCTTTACAGCTTTGACGATTTCATCAGAGTCGACGTCAGTGCCCAGATCTATTACATCAAAGTTAGATGATCGTAAAAGCATCCCTAGGATATTTTTTCCGATATCGTGAAGATCTCCTTTAACTGAAGCTAAAACCATTGTAGCAACTCTAGTGCTTTCATCTCTCTTATATAGAGGATTGATAATTTTCAATAGTTCGTTCACAATTTCTCCTGCCATGATCAGCTCTGAAAGGAAGTATTCTTTCTCTTCATATTTCTGTCCAACGACATCTAGTGCTTTACTTATTGTTTTCAGAATATCTATTGGTTCAGTTTGACCTGACCCAATTATCTCTTTACAATACTGAATTGATTTTTCGATATCAAGATTGATTATAGAATTCTCAAAATCATTAATCATTATTCTTCAGACTTTATCAAGCGATTAAGTGAATAAAATTTTTTGGATGGTTACTAACACGCACATTCGTTACTCGTGAACTATCAAACCTGCTTCCTTAAGTGAAGCTCGTGAGTAGATTGTAAGCATCTCAAATGGCTTATCAAACGGATTGTACATCCAGTGAACCGCATTCTTAGGAATCCAAATAGTATCTCCTTTCTCGACTAGAAATTCTTCACCATTGATTCCTACGTATCCTTTGCCACCGGTAATATAGATAATCTCTTCAGCATTTGGATGTGAACATTTCTTCTCATAATCTCCACCAACAGCATCTGACTCATATCTTCCATAAAGGAATGTTAGTTCTTTAGCATCAACAGTACTAGAGTCGATTATCATCTTTCTAGTCATCTTTCCCATCTTTGGGATGGGTGCATCTACGTAGTCCTCTGGCTTGAAAATATACTTCTCCTTAACCAATTTAATCAAACCTGATTTAAATAAAAAAAATCGCAAATAAGATTGTGTTGAATCTATTAAGACCAATTTATTATATTCTTTATTCAATTAATCAATTTTTTATCGAAATCATATTAATGCTATATTCTAGATAATTTCTGTTATAGAGAATTAACGGTGATATTCTTATTGGACCTTGTTAAAGTCACTTATCATGATGTAACTGAATTTGAAGAATTTGAATATAAACAAGATTTGGGTGAGTTAAAACCTGATACGGTTGAGTTGATTGGATGGCAAATTAAAAGAGATGAGAAATATTTGATTCTAGCCATAGGAAAATCTGATGAGACTTATGAACATGTGTATGTAATTCCTAATGGTTGCATAAAGAATGTAGAATATTTAAAATAGAACGATTTTGAAGCTAGAGATGGTCACGATCTAGATGGGTATTTGGCTTGCTGTATTAGTGGCATTGGTTCCTTCTCTTATAGTATCTATTTTCATAGCAAGAAAAAGGAAATTGATGTGGTTTGCTATTATTCTTGGCTCTTTTGGCTGGATTGTATCTTTCTATGCAAGATTACCAATTCTGCTGATACTTCCTAGAATAGTAGGATCAGGAATTCTTTTCTTCGCTATAACGGCCTTACTAGCGGGTGCATTTGAAGAAGGATTAAAATTTGGATTTGTAAAAAAAATTAAATTTCTAAGATTAGATTGGAAGCATGTCCTTTCTTTTGGTTTGGGTTGGGGAATCATTGAGCAATTATCGTAATCATTACTGGCGTATTAGCTACATTATGCATTCAAGGGAATGGAATCCCCTCTAATTTACTAGTTAGTGCTGTTGAAAGAAATTTTGCGATCTTATTTCATGTTGCGATGACATTTATCATATATGAGGCGGTAACTTCAAATAAGCTTTCAATGGTATTTATTGCTGTTACAATTCATGCAATAATAGACTTCATTTCCATGATGCTTCATCAGGTTCTAAGATTGCCATCTTGGCATGTAGAGGCTATAATCCTATTAATGGTTACTTTTTCAGCCCTGTGTACTTACATTATTGGAAAGCAGAAGTAATTTCATCAATAAAGATTCTGTGAGCTTTAAGACCATCAGAGAATGGAAAATGTGGGATAATATATTCGACTCCCGCGTCAATATAGCTCTGTATCCGCTCAATGCAATCCTTGGGAGTACCAAGAATCATTTTACCTAAAAAATCTTCAAAATCTGTTTCCTGCACACTTTTAATAGAGGATTCCTGTTTGAATCTATGAGCCAACTCCTTTGCTTTCTCTTTTTCTTCAATTATGATCTGACCGTGCCAGCTCTTTGTTATCTCGTCATAATCTCGCCCAATCTTCAAGCAATGATCCTTTAAGACACTAAGTCTTTGACTATATTCTTCTGGAGTACAATTCACTAAATTGATATTGTCAGCATATTTAGCTGCTATTTTTAATAGCAAATCACCTTTCCCCCCAATCATAATTGGTGGATAAGGTTTCTGGATGGGTTTAGGATTTGCGATTAAATCCTCTATTGTATAGTGTTTGCCCTTGAACTTGGCTTTATCTCGAGTCCATATTCTTTTCATAAGCTCTATGCCTTCTTCCATCTGTTCCAATCTAATCCTGGGTGATGGAAAAGGTATGCCATATGCATCGTATTCCTCTTCAAACCATCCTGCCCCTATTCCGAATTCCAACCTTCCATTGCTAATTATATCGACAGTGGTCGCTATCTTGGCCAATATCGAGGGATGTCTGTATGAATTACAGGTTACCAAAATTCCCAATCTAAGGTTATTTGTTACTAAGGCCAGCTGAGGAAGAAGTGTCCAAGCCTCAAGCATATAGTCACTTGTGATCTTTGACATGGGATAAAAATGGTCATAGATCCATGCTGATTCAAACCCCATCTTTTCAGCTTCGATAAATGCACCCTTTATTCCATTAAGATCAAAATCTTCCTGCCAGATCTGAACTCCAAACTTGACTGCCATATTTTTCACGTTCCGAATTAATTCTATAACTTAAGAATAGTACTCCAAAAGTATAACTCGTAAATGTTGATATTAATCAATTTGGAAAAATCAATTATTGCCAATTCTTAATTATAACATGTAAAATATACTATTGATTATTTTGGGGGTGTGAATATTTGCCGAATAGTTATACTCCTAATCAAACAGGTGCAATATCTTGTTTAATGGCAAGTTTCATGTGGGGATTAACAGCATATTTTTATGCAATTTGGTCCAGCAAATCACACCCAATATACATATTGTTCCTAATTATTGGATGGATACTAATACCATTTTATATTAAATTATTCAGACTTGCTTTCGTTATTGGAATATTTATCTTAGCTGTTCCAATGTGCTATCTTGCATTTTTAACAGAATTGTTGGGAACTGCACCTTGGTTCACCTTCTCACGAGGTCTATATGATTTCACATATGTTGTGTGGTTTTTAATCTCAATTGCTTGCATATACTTCAGCTATCAAACTTTCAAAGAGCTGGGTAAAATTGGGCGAGTGAAATTAGTATATACTTCTAATCAAACAGGTGCAATAGCTTGTTGGTTAGCTATTATTACTTGGGGGCTTACAGCTTATGGTGCAACGACTTTTACATCTGACTTGTCTCGTATGCTCTATATGATCCTAATACTTATCGGTTGGATATTACTCCCGTTTTACATTAAGCTAATCAGAGGTGCATTTATCGGCGGAATGTATTTCTTAGCAATTGCGATGGCTTATTTAGTAATTACACCTAGTCTACAGGATGGACCAATCTGGTATACATTCTCTAGAGGGGTATTTGACTTTACATTCATATTATTCTACATGATCTCGTTTGTTGGTTTATACTTTAATTACAGATCTTGGAAAGAACTCCTAGAATAGTGTTCAAAATATGAAAAGTGGAATTCGTGCAGGTGCTATTGCGGGAGTCGTTGCTGGCATAGTAGGAGTGGTTTGCTCAGCTATTTTCAGTAATCTTGGTATTATTGAAGTTATTGTTAGTCCTGAAATATGGGACTTTTCTTTAATGGTGTTATTTTCTATAGCATTTACTACACTTGCATTAATCTGGGGCTTAATTTTTGGTGGAATATACACAATTGTTCATGATTCAATTCCAAGAAAGGGTGTTATCAAAGGTTTATTATTTGGACTGATAATCTGGGTAATCAAGGATATTTCAGCAGGGTCTTTCCTTTATCTTGTAAATCTAGAATATTCTTCTGCTATCCGCTTAATCGTAATTGGTTTACCTATGTGGATCACATACGGACTTGTACTCGGATATCTCTATAAAAAGTGAATAAGATATGAAAAGCGCGCACGCTAAAATGACTAAAGATTTAGATGAAATTTATAAACAGATTACAAAAGGCCAAGATGTTTTAAACTTAAGCAGGGTGGAGAGGCGTTTTTGGAAAATAGTCGGCCAAATAAAACGTATACCTAATCCCGATGCTGTTGTTGTTAACAAAGCCAGTAAAATACGTGATTTACTTTATTCGAAAAAATTTGGAGGTTCGATTCCGTTATGGATATCTCTCCCCATCTGTTTTGCTTTAGCAGCCATTTGTGAATACATATTTTTCTATGCTGTAATTTTTGATCTTCAGGGAGGAATTGCAGAGTATGAATATTGGAGTATATGGTGGACGATGTGTTTTCTTTATCCTTTTGGTCGCTTTATCTCTGGTAAATTTACTGGAATAAAACTTGATAGTTTTGTGATCAGTCCATTAGTTTTTCCAACTCTAAAAGTCAATTATTCAAGTTATTTGAGAGCTTTGCCCCCAAAAAGAAAGTGGTTCTTCTTATTTGCAGGTTCTTGGACTTCAATTACTGCAGGTATTTTGGGTGTTATTAGATATATAGGCACAATGAACATGTTTAGCTTTCATCCTGTAATAATACTCGCAATTATTGAAATTATAGCTAGTACAGGAATATTCGATAAATGGGGAGGAGAATTGAACAACTATCATAGAGAAAAACGGATAGTTCGTGATTGGAGTAAACTTGTAGCAAGTAATAAAAAATAATTGCCAACCCAAGTGAATCTATACTGTTTTCTCGTGCACTATAAAAAAAGAGGGATTAAAGTAACGCTAGAGTATCATGGAATTAGAGAAGCTATATCTGAAATTTCAGACTCGCTCCAAGCTTTCAAAGTCTTGGTACGAACATTACCTAAACTGCCGACTTGGAAGAGGAATTTAACGATATCTTCATCTTTAGGTAACTCAACAATCGCTATAAAATCGTATTCACCTAAAGTATAATAAAGCTGCATCTTCCCTCCAGCTTCCTCTATCATTCGCCTAGCACTTTCATCCCTTTTTGATACATCTTTAATATTCTTAATACCTTGTTCTGTGAAATTACCCAATATTATAAAACGAGGCATCTTCTTTCTCCATTTACAATATTTAGTGAGTCATTAATTTAAATATGAAATAAAAAATTAGTTTGAACATAGTACGTACTATTGGAATGCTAAGATCTTTAATGTGTAATAATATGCAATATCGAGAGTATGGAAAAACTGGAAAGAAAGTATCGGTTCTAGGATTTGGCGCAATGCGCCTTCCGTGCTCAGGTTCACTTGATAAATCGGTAGCAATTTTGAGGCATGCTTTTGATTTGGGTATAAATTATGTCGATACTGCCTCTATGTATTCTAGACAGAAAAATGAAAATCTAGTAGGCGAGGCAATCAAAGGTCGAAGGGATAAGATCTTTATAGCTACCAAAAACCATTACAAGGGAAAATCTGGTGATGAGTGGCAAGAATATTTGGACAAGTCATTAAAGCGACTTGATATAGATTATATCGATTTCTATCATCTCCATGCACTTCGCTGGGATAATTATCGTAAAATGTTGGATCCAAATGGACCAATTGAGAGGTTCAGGAAAGTAAAAGAAGATGGAACTATTCAACATGCGTGCTTTTCATCGCATGATAAACCCGAAAATATAGCGAAGTTGATAGATACAGGTGATTTCGATGGCATGCTTGTTCAATACAACCTCCTAGATAGAAAAAATGAGGAACTTATAGCTTATGCTCACAAAAAGGGGATGGGAGTAGAGATTATGGGACCTATTGCAGGGGGTAGACTTGCATTTCCATCTGATAAGATACAAAATATGTTCAAGATTGGTAACAGTACGCCTGAAGTTGCTTTGCGTTTTGTGCTTTCAAATCCTAATGTTTCTGTTGCCCTTTCAGGGATGACGTCAATTGAGATTGTGGATGAAAATATAGCGACCGTTAGTAGAAAACAGTCGTTATCCACTAAAGAAAGAGTGAGAGTTATTGGTGCTTTAGAAGAAATTAAACGTTTATCGGATCTATATTGTACTGAATGCAGTTATTGTATGCCTTGTCCTAATAATGTAGATATACCTAGTAACTTCAAAGCCATGAATATATTCAAAATATGGGGTCTTGAAAAACAAGCACAAAAGCGTTATCGACAAATGGGAAGAAACAAAAAGCGAAGGTGGGCAGAAGCTTGTTTAGAATGTGGTGAGTGTGAGCCAAAGTGCCCTCAAAATATCCCGATAAGGAAAAGGCTGAAAGAAACTAAAAAGATTCTGGGTACCAATTAAAATGTATTAAAATTGTGATGATTCCAGTTATTTGTGTTTAATTATATGCACTCCATGTGCTGAAATCCCACTCTTCATCCTGGAAGTCTTTCAGTGCCAATTCTTAATTATACAAAAAAACTAAACTAATATTCGATATTGGAAAATGGGCAAGTCTCTAAAGATTGGAGCTATAGCTGGATTAGCAGCAGGAATTATTGTTGGCATTGTTGCATCTATTAGTAATACGGTTGCCAACATTATAGGACTTCCAGATCCAAATAATTTCGTTCCTACTACAAATATTCCAGAAATCTATATCTTAATGAATATAATTTGGGGCGTTATTTTTGGGATTATTTTTTCAATTGTCTATGATTTAATTCCTGGCAAATACATTTCAAAAGGATTTTTCTACAGTATGATAATCCTTTTAATTACTAATATTCGAGATCTTTCATATTTATGGTCATATGGAGCTAAGTATTTTCTTCTCATATTGTCATGGGGATTTATTGGATTTTTCCAATTAATTACATACGGATCTATTCTAACCTTTCTTTACAGAACGCTATTAAGCAAATACGGTGTTGCCAAAGTTACAAGTAAAATAGAAACTTATGATTTGACGGGTGGTATTCGCATTGGTGCTATTGCTGGACTTTTAGGTGGAGTATTTGCACTCCTTTCAAGGGTTTTGGGAGAAATTATTGGACTTTTCCCATTTTCATATATGGTTAAAGAAGGCGAATATATAGTAATCGAGGATTTTTTCTATAGATTTCTAGATGGAATTGATGGCCAAATTTTCATCAATATGATTTGGGGTATAGTATTTGGAATGATATATACGAAGGCATACAATGCAGTTCCTGGCAAAGGTATTAGTAAAGGTATTTTCTATGGGATGGTGTTTTTCTTGGTTGCAAGTCTAAGGTATTCTATTTATTTGTTCTTTTGGGGAGACTTCAATTTTGCTTGGATGTTTCTTTTTATTGGATTTTTCAATGCATTATTCTATGGAATCTTCCTTGGAATTCTATACAAACCTAAAAGTGATTTGAGAAAATGAAATAGCTGGATTAATAGCAGGAATTGTATTAGGAATCGCTGCAGAATATTTTAATCATGTAGCTCTCTCAATGGGTCTCTATGATCCTTGGTGGAGGCAATTTTCTATAAATAATGTTTTGGTTAATATACCATTATTCGGTTTTTGGGGCATTGTACTAGGTATAATCTATTCTAAAGTCTATGAATTAGTACCAGGAAAAGGCATTTCAAAAGGTCTTGTTTACGGACTATTTTTCTATTTTATTAATATGGTTCGTATGGCAACTTTTCATCTTGCATATGCCCGTATTTTGGATGGAGCGGGGTATATTTTTCAAGGATTTTTCACTTGGCTTATTTGGGGATTAGTGCTTGGAGTTCTCTACGAATACTTGAGTGGTAGATTCTATCCAATAAAGAAAGAAGTAAAAATCATAACATATGATATTATAAGTGGCATTCTTCCAGGCGCCATAGCTGGATTCTGTGGAGGTCTAGCAGCTTCTATTTTTCAAGTCATGGGTCATGCAACAGGATATTGGGGTACGCAAGCAGCAAGTGGTGAGCTTGTATCTACTATTGAGTATTGGTGGAGCCAAGTAGGAACTCATTTATTTATAAACATGATATGGGGCGTTATATTTGGTGCTATATTCGCTAAAGTCTATAACTTAGTACCTGGTAAGAAATTCAAAAAGGGTTTCTATTATGGATTGATAATATTTTTTATTACCAGTTTTGAACTAGGGACTATAGGTGTAAGTTGGCTTCTAAATCACAATGCTTGGGAAATGGCAGTTATTACAGCTGGAGCATCGTGGATTACAGGTGGTGCTAATGGTATCGTATTTGCACTTGTACTTGGTCTACTTTATAGAAAACCTCCAAAGTGAATTAAGTTATGAAAAATTATTAACTGCGCTTGTCATATCATGTCTTCTTTGATTTCATTCCAAACAAAAACCGCATTACGTTAAAAGGTCTTATAACCAAGTTATAGATAGCCAATATTACTGCTAATGAGATTGCGCTTATCAGAATAGATTTTTCAGCCATGCCCACATTCCACTGAACTATATAGAATCCAATGACAACAATTACCGTTAGGTGCAGTATATAGAATGGTAAAACGGCTTCATTTGCATATTTCAAGAATTTGTGATTTCTATTAAGATATATGCCACTCAAACCAAGTATCGCAACAATCCAGAACCAAGCACTGAAACAACGTAAAATCCAGAACAATGCACCGATAATAAGAAAGAAAATCAACAAGCCTTCGCCTGATGCACCATATACTGGGATATTTACAAATAAATTAGTAAATGCACGTCCAAAAATTTCAACCTGTAACCAGAAGTACGTGAAAAACAATACCAATGCCGATGTAATCACACCAAGGATTAAGGAGATCTTCCAATACCTCTGCATTATGTGCTGGAATTTTGAATTGGAAAAGATCAAATATCCGTAAATGAAAAAAAGTATGTAAGCAAAGAAATTCCAACCACCAAAGATCCCAAATTGCTCAGTACCAAGTCCTATTGGATTCAGAATTATCTCTAAAATTATGAATGGTATAGCAGGCAAAAGGAAAGCCCAAGGTTTTTCAAAGAAGGCTGCTAACTTTGAAATCGTTTTTTTTCCTGTTGCCTTTCTTAAATGAATCAAGAGCGGTAGTGTGATTAATGAATATATGAAGAGAATTAATAGATACCACAAATGATGCCCAAATAATGAGAAATTACCACCAGAGCCATAAATCCCCTCAAAATAGCGTGGATAGAACTGAAGAAAGTTACCAGAAAATTGGTAATTGGTCAAGCGCTCAATGTAAACCTGTGGCGGTATAATTACGAATATACCAAAAATGAAAGGGATTAAGATTCTTTTGATTCTTTCCTGAATAAATTGGTTGGGTTTTCGGAAAACAAGAGCGTAATAAGTGCCTGCCCCGGAGAGTATGAAAAAAAGTGGCATAGGCCATAAGGCCAAAAAAGAAGCTAATGTCGTCATTTCAAGACTTAAGTGATTATTCTTAATCGGATACCATCCGTAAATAAAAATACCAGTGACATGCAAGAGAAAAATTTGGAAAGTGGCCATAACTCTGAGCCAATCAATGTCATATCGCCTGACTTTCTTAGAATTTCTCATTGATTTTTCCCATTAATAATTTTAAATTTTAGTCATAAAAGATTAATGATTACTCATCGTGATTCTATTATTAATAATTCTTAATTATAACATACTGACTATACATATCTATCGAGTTCTAAATGAACACTTTTTTAAAGATTGGAATTATTTCTGGTCTTGTAGCAGGAATTGTAGCTGGAATAATGGGAATTATAGCATCAGTCATCCTTTTCGATTTCTGGTCTGCTATATGGGTTGTTCCAAATTCTACAACAATATCAATTTTTAAAATTGCTACAGTAGAATTCTCATTGGCAATTGTTTGGGGCGTTATACTTGGTGTTATCTATTCAAAAACTTATAACCTAATTCCAGGTAGAGGTATCTCGAAAGGACTAATTTACGGCCTATTTTGCTATTTGATTGTTCCAATTCGAGATGCAGGTTTTTCTATAGTCTATTTGTTCTATATTGGCGCAATTTCACTTATTATCTGGGGATTTCTAATTTGGCTTCCATATGGCCTTACAATTGGATTTCTATATGAAATTCTACTGAAAAGATACTATGCAACAATTAAGAAAAGGAAAATTATTGAATATGATATGAGGAGTGGTATACATCTAGGCGCTATCGCAGGGTTGATCGGTGGCGTAGTAGCTTTTGTTGCAATATTCATATTTGAATCCAAGGATTATTGGGCATTAGTACCTTCTGAAATATTTAATATCGTGCTTATCAGCCGATTAGGAACTCATACTTTTATACATATGATGTGGGGCATTGTATTCGGTGCTATATTCGCAAAAGTCTATAATTTAATTTCTGGCAAGGGAATAATGAAAGGCCTATACTATGGTCTCATAGTCCTTTTAATTACTGGGATTCATACGTCATTTACATATATTGCTCGTGGAAATATTCCAATTGGCTTAGCATATCTACTAGTTGATGTTCCTGCTTTGATCACATTTGGCCTTATTCTAGGAGCTCTCTATAAACCTAAAAAGTGAATTAAGTTATGAAAAGTTGGAAAATCGGCGCAATAGCTGGACTGATAGCTGGAATTGCTTTTGCAGTAGGAAACCTCCTAATCAGTATTCCAATAACTTTTGAGTTAGGTTTTGCAGGTGCATACTCCCCTCTTTTTGAATCTTCATTCACAAAAATCGCTTCAATTGAAATTGCGGTGAATATAATCTTGGGAATTATCTATGGTGTAATATATTCTAGAGCCTATAGGATAATTCCAGGAAAGGGATTCTTGAAAGGTCTTACATTCGGTTTATTTGGCATTTTGATTTGTAACATATATTTTGCCATTATTAATTTGCCTTATTCAATGTTTCAATGGGTAGGATTTTATCTTACTTACGGTATCTCAGGTTGGATCGCATATGGACTTGTTCTTGGAATCTCATATGAGATACTACAAAAAAGAAATGCTCCTCTAGAAAAGGAACCCAAAATTATTGAGTATGCCATGAAAGGTGGTATTATACCTGGTGGCATCGCTGGAGCTTTGGGTGGCTTAGGTACTTTCTTTACTGTATTTTTTTTTGTCTATACAGGAATTTGGCCAATATATCCGAAGGAGTTGATAGATTTAACATTCATTATAGGACAACTTGGTACACAAATAATGATTCATTTAATACCTGGAATTATTTTGGGCGCAATCTATGCAAAAGCCTATAATCTGGTTCCAGGAAAGGGTGTCATAAAAGGCCTAGTTTACGGTCTAATAGCCACATTTTTGATGAATGAATTTCGTGCATTACTTATGAATATATTTTATGGATATATTCCGCTTTTAATAACAGTTTTAATCACTGGAATTACAGTAGCAATTATCTTCGGTCTTGTTCTTGGCTTACTCTATAGAAAACCTACAAAGTGATTGAAAAGGAGAATGATATTATGGCTATTAATCTATTGGTATTGTATTTAGTTGGTTTGTCAATTTGGATACTTATTTTAACGTTAGTTGTTAGAAACATGCGTGTTTCTTATCTTAAAAGAGAAGAACTAAAATACTGTCCTCATTGTGGTGCTAGAGCGTATCCAAGTGATGACCGCTGTAAGAAATGTCTAAAAACACTACCCAGAAGGCACTATTTCTTTAAATAAATAACAAGAAATACACGAGTGTTGTTAATCCTTAAGCGCTCACGCTATTACAGCAACTTCTGTTAGCATCAATAATGATAATCTCTTAAATATTGTCGATCCATTATCTATTAATTGAGAATTATGTCTTTTAATTGGAAAATTCCAGTTGCTGTTATAGCGATCTTAATTATCATTGGAGGAACATCATTCTATCTTTTTCAAACTCAAAAACCAATTGTACCTGAAGCAGAACCATCAATTTCATATTGGCCTACAGAAAGTTGGAGAACATCTACACCAGAACAGCAAGGTATGGATTCTGATAAATTAGCTGAAATGTTTGAGGAAATTGAACAGAGAGATTATAGAGTTGACAGCATTCTAGTCATACGCAATGGCTATTTGATATTAGAAGCCTATGCTTATCCTTTCGGTCCGGATAAAAAGCACCTCATCCATTCTTGTTCAAAAAGTTTCACCTCTTCATTAGTCGGTATTGCCATTGATGAAGGATATATAGAGAATGTGGAACAACCTATACTGGAGTTTTTTCCTGATTGGACTGTAGCTAACATTGTTGCTAATAAAGAAGCAATGACTCTTGAATACCTATTGATTATGGCACCCGGCCTCGAATGTAACGATTCCTATAGGTACGGTTACAGTGGTCTTTTAAAGATGATGGAAAGTGAAGATTGGGTCCAGTTTATACTTGATCTGCCTATGGCAGAAGAGCCTGGGACTCGATTTGAATACTGTAATGGGGCTACATTCCTTCTCTCAGCAATAATACAGCAAACAACTGGTGTGACTGCTTATGAATTTGCAGAAGAACATCTTTTCATTCCGTTAGGTATTACCGATGTGTACTGGCCATCTAATCCACAGGGGATTACAAAAGGTTGGGCGGAACTCCGCATACGTCCCTACGATATGGCAAAATTTGGCTACCTTTACTTGAATAAAGGCATGTGGAAGGATGAGCAAGTAGTTCCTTCTGAATGGGTAGAGGCATCAACTCGCAAACATATTTCTGCAACTTGGCATCAGAAAGGTTATGGTTACCAGTGGTGGATCAATCCTAATGGTGTCTATAACGCAATGGGTTCGGGATGGCAATATATCTTCGTTGTTCCTGAAGAGAATATGGTGGTAGTCTTTACTACTAATTTGCACGATGGTATTGTCTCGTATGAGGGAGTTGCTTATCCTTCTCCTATCGGACATGATTCCCAAACATTATTTTACAAATATATCATGCCAGCTGTTAAATCTGATGAACCAATACCAGAAAATCCTGAAGGTATAGCAAGGTTAGAATCTTCGATTGATGATTTGAAAAAACCACCAGAACCAAAACCTGTGCCGCCATTACCAGAGATGGCTTACAATATATCTGGGAAGACGTATGAATTGAAAACCAATAATCATAACCTAACCTCCTTTTCGCTGACTTTTCAGGAAGAAGAAGCCATAATAGAAGCAACATATGTTGGAGAGTATCGATTTATTTCTTCTATTGGACTAGATGATGTTCCCAGGATCAATGACCATGGGGAATTGGGTGCTTGGGCAATAAAAGGCCATTGGCAAAATGAAGATACATTTGTTTTTATCCAACAACAAATCGGAGACCATTTTGCTTTTAGAACGACATTTACTTTCCAAAATGAAGAAGTCGCTGTTCTTATGGATGAAGCTTATTTTAATTTAATACAAAGTTCAGAAACATTCGCAGGTAAACAGAAATAATCTAACATCTATTTTTTAATGGTAAATATGTGCTGAAATCCCACTCTTCATCCTGGAAGTTTTCAGTGCCAATTCTTAATTATAAATTGAATCAATAGAATATCAAGTCAAATTTTAAAGTGATTAAAATATGAAAAATATTTTAGTTGTTGGACCTATTGCAGGAGTTGTTCTTGGTATAGTATCAGCTATCAGCTCGTATATTTTCGGGCCATACTTCAGAATTCTTGAAGCTCCTGGAGGTTGGGAGATATGGGACCTTTCTTTAATTAGATTATTTGCATTAGCTGCTATCTCACTTGGGGTAATCTGGGGGACTATTATGGGTGCAATATACGCAAGGTTCTATGACAGAGTTCCAGGCAAGGGAATCCTAAAGGGTCTTTACTTTGGTCTTTTAATATGGTTGATTAAAGACATTATGGCGGGATCATATCTTGCTCTTACAATGTTGGAAATTCCTTCAGCAATTATATTAATCATAAATGGATTTTTCATGTGGTCCGCATATGGTCTTATGCTTGGCTATCTCTATAAACCTACAAAGTGAATAAGATATGAAAAGCGGTATTCTTGCGGGTGCAATTGCTGGTGCTGTCGCTGATATAGCAGTTATTGCCAGCGTATATGTTATGATGCTAATATTTGGAAACATTGGAATCATCGAAGCTCCTGGAGGTTGGGAGATATGGAGGGACCCTTCTATAATTATGTTACTTGCTGTAGCTCATCTCTCACTGGACATATTCTGGGGCATGATTGCAGGTGTAGCATATGCATTCCTTTATAGTTTGATTCCAGGTAAAGGTGTTGTGAAAGGTCTTTACTTTGGCCTTTCAATATGGGTGATTAAGGATGTCGCAGCTGGTTCATATCTTGCTCTAACAATGATGGAAGTTTCTCCAGCAGTTATTCTAATCTTTCATGTGGGTTGTATATGGTCCTGTGCTTGGATATCTCTACAAACCTTCAAAGTGATTAGAATAGGATTGAAATAATTTGCCAAAAACATATACCTTCAATCAAACTATGGCAATAGCTTGTATACTTGCAACTGTAATGTGGGGCCTTACAGCTTATGCCGTTGCTATTATGTTTGGTACATCTAGTCCACTTTACGCTGTATTCGTTATTATTGGTTGGATGATAGCTCTATCTTATATTTTGTTGATAAGTCATGTTTTCATTGCTGGAATATTCTGGTTAGCTTGTTCTATGCTTTATCTTTTAATTACTCCTAGCATATTGGGCACATCAGAATGGTACTTGCTTGAGCGAGGATTGTTTGATTTTACCTACGTTATCGTATATTTGATTTCATTTGCGGGCATCTATTTCTCATATAAATCTTGGAAAGAACTCCTTAAGAAGTGATTAAATTATGAAAAGTTGGAAAATAGGCGCAGTAGCTGGATTAATTGCTGGAATTGTCGCAGGAGTAATAATGGTTTTCATTGCGAATAT
>SMTZ1_10003119_pt1 | contig 23664 bp, 14 predicted proteins | sample DeeMarSWOR136_30_FD_25667 | JGI IMG/M metagenome (IMG submission 25667) | reverse complement strand
CACCAGAAAGCCGCAGCTCATTGACCCATATTTCACCTGAAAAATCTTTATTGTCTTTGGTACTATATTTTGAATCACTATTGGAAATGTTTTTTATACCCAATACCAGTTGCCGAATATTTGTTAAAGAAGGCTCTCCTTTTACATATAATTGTTTCCCATTTTCCAGTGTGTCCGCACGGAGACCAGTCACTGTATCCGGGTCCTGTAGTTTTAATACAGTGAGGACGTTTAGTTCGATATCCATTTCATTATCGAATCCATTATCCATATCACTGCTTTTCCAGCCTTCGAATACAGGTTCCCGAAATTCATAGTAGTTGTTGTCATCAGAACCGAAACGGAGAAACAACTCGACGTTGGTTAATTTTTCTCCTTTTGGAAAACCATTACCATAGGCATCACCGCCATGAACGAACATCTTCATTCTATCGTAATGGATATAATTCTCTGATTGAAAAAAAGTCTTTCTCAGGATACCGTTAGCACCTGGCTGCAGTTCCTTAACTTTGATGATGAGTGACTGCTCCTTTGACTCGATGCGGTAAATTCGATCAATTACTCCCCGAACACCTGTCGAACTGGGATCATAATCGTCATTATCATGGGTGTTGATTACAGCCGCAGTAACCGTCGAATCATTTTTGGGATCGTAGCTCCCATCAGCATCAATAATCCCCATTTCTTTCCAATCATTTCCTACAAGATTAATTTCGGCAATTCTCAGTCGGGTAGCAGCTTTACAACTATCAATCCAGATACGGGCGTATTCAATTCGGGACATATCTGGCGAACCGAATTTCTCTTTAAAGTCATTTAATGGAATGCGATACATACGCCATCCACTCGTATTGTCCTGCCCACCTTTAATATAAGTGGTATCTTTATGAGCCTTATCTATTGAAAAGGAATATCTAAAAAAGTCATTACGCATATCCAACGAACCATTGCCATTGAGATCTTCCGAATCAGGAAGCCTGCCGCCAGGATCCCCTTCATTGCCTTCGGTACCATTGATGCGCTCATAATTTCCACTGCCTGTCGAATATTCCCAGTCGTCATAGCTGATTGGTTCACCTGGATCGCGAATCCCTTTGTGATCAATCCCATTGTCATCCACTATGTCGTAAAAATCCCACCAATCGTAAGGGTCTTTCCCTGCCATACCGTCAATTCCTACATCCTCTCCAGGATCCAGCAAATTGTTTCTGATTCCATTTAACGGGATATCTTCAGTATCCAGGTTGCCATTTGGTATCACATCTTCAGATATTTGCCCCAGGTCGATATGAAGTTTACCGCGATCACCTTTGACCCAGATTTCCAGAAATTTACTATCCGATTGATCCGCATAACCGGCTGATAGCCAGCGCATAATCCCACCCCAGGAATCTTCTGGTTTATAATTATCAATTTCAGGCAGACTATCTTCAGGAACTGGGATAAACGACATATCTAAAACATGAACACGCTGCGGTGTATTGGGATTATGGGTATCTCGATTGGGCCAGATTTCTTTGATTGCCACCTGCTCATAGGGATTCCACCAGATGAGCCTACCCCGTTTTTTATAAACTTCTAGCGTGGTTTGGTAGTCATTGGTCGGGTCAGGTATTTTGCCAATTGCTAACGGTGATGAACTTTCGCGCCAGCCGTTTCTGATAACTCCGAGAGGTGTTATTTTCTTCGCGGCTTCAAAATCATCAATATAAGCAACACCGCTCGGATCGTTGGTGGAACTGTTATTGAGTGTATTTGGATTGGGTAAAACCTGGGCGATTTCTCCTTCAAAATTAAATCTGGATGGCTGCTTTGTTTCAATGATGGGAAATGCATCAATAGCTTTGGTCAAAAAATTTGGCTCAAATTTGAGCGAAGTGTTTAAATCCCAGATTAGATTTCGCATCGGTCCTTTCCCGACGCGGACTTTTTGATCGAGTGTGCTTTGATTTAAATAAAGGAAAGTACCACCAATAAACGAGTTTTCCCAGAATTTATATTCTCCCCGCATTCCTAACAGGGTCTTTTTTTCTAATTGGAACAATTCATTACGCTGGTAATTCACCTCAACATTTGCCGAGGGGCTGGTTGCTTCCTCTCGTAAAATCGTTAATTTGCCTGAAAAGTAATCAATGATATAGTCAGTATCCTTAACTAAACGACGACCGTTTAAAATGACTTCTTCCGAGCCTTCAATCACATTAAAGCCGAGATCATAATTGGCGCTTTTATTTTTAGATTTGACCTGAATATAAAACTTGCTCTCATTGGCGATGAAGCTCTGGAGCGTGGTGTCATACATGGCGGTTACAAGTTTATCTTCAGGGAGACGGCTGGAATCTGCAAAAGGCTCTAAACTGGGGAATTCTAACTCTCCCTCTCCCAATCTCAGAAAATTGGGATTATCATCAACAATATTGTCAGGTTTTTCATCGCCATTTAAATCAAATTTATCCAGACCAAAAATTTCGAGATAAGACCTTGATCCAATTGATTCTTCGTCATTTCCCGAAGGCGGATGGTAAAATATTTTTAGTTCAAAGCCGTCTCTATCGATGTTGCGGGAACCCAGGTAATAGACGTTTCGCTGCATTAATGCCCAGGTTGAGTCCGAGGGGCGGGGATTCTGCGGTTTTAACATTTTTAAAAATATCGTCGTTAGCGAGTCGGGATTAAAAGACACATCTCCAACCGTTTCCCCATTAGCAGTACTATAAGCAATAGCCAGCATTTCATCATCACGAACCGATAAATTCAATCTTATTTTACCAAGATCAGTAAATAAGAAATAATCTTTCTGCTGTTCCAGGCGGATCCAATATCCCAATGCATTTTCGCTATTTCGCTTTTCTGCTGAAGTATCTTTTAAAGCAGGATTTAACAATGCCCAACCGCGAATTCTTCCCTGTTGCTGTTCATATCCTGGACCAGACTTGTAAAGTTCAAATTGGGTAATTTTTCTATCTGGATCGTATTGATGATTATTATCAGTATCATAATCAGTATACTTAACACGGAAAGAATCGTCGATAAAGAAATAGACTCCCTTCATATAATTATAATCTTTGATCGCATATTCACCTTCCTCAGCGCCGCCAGTAATTGACAAAGTTTTGTTTTCACCTTTTTCCTGGCTGGCGATAGTAGTTAAGTGAAAATTTCCAACCTGAGCTTCGGATTTAATACCGAACAAGCCGCTGTTCTGGGCGCTAAATGAAACAAATCGTGTCGCGGGAAGGGAGAGAGAGATGTTACCAGCCTGAATTGACTGGATAATTTCGTCATCATAGCCCTGGTAATTTAGTTTAACTGTGTTTTCAAAGTCAAACGGTCGTTCACTGTCCTGATCAACACTCACGGTCACCTTGTCACCAACATTACCCTGAACTTTGAAATTCTGGGTTTGCTGCATTTTAAAATTATAATTGGAACCCCGGCTATAAGCATCCCTGACCTGGCTTCGTTTCTCATGCCGAAATCCCCCGTTGATGTTAATTTGTCCCGTTACCGATAATGAGACACGATCTCCGCCAAAAATTGTTTGGAACGCTCGACTTCGAATTCGAACTGGAATGGCAATTTCTAAACCACCGCCCCCTTGCTGGTCATAACGTTCACCGGTGATTTCTTTAATCTTATATGTATGCCACAGCAAGCCTAAATTAATCTTACGATAATAATCACTATATTCTTTAAGTGAATATCTTGCTGGAAGGTAAAGAGGGATATCAAGGATCGATTCTTCTATTGTTACATTTTGTCCGGTACTGTCTATTTTAACATCTCGTTTAAAACTCCTCGGGTACATTTTTAAAATTGGGCGTTGTGAGCCACCCATGTAGAGCCAATTTTCAGAATACTTATTAAATAGGGGAATACCATATTGAGGGGTTGAAGGAAGTCTCAAACCCAAATAATGGTTATTATTGGAAGCTAAAGCATTTCCCATAGTTATTGATAGTGATGAAAAAAAAATCGAAATCAGCAGGAGATGGTAAAGATTAGATTTCGATCTAATTTTGATGCCAAATACCATGAATATCGTCGTCAGCTTATTCCAGAAATTTTAGATGAATTTACCTATTTAAACTTGCAACGACATCAAATGTTCAGACAATTAATCATTAATTTTCTTAAACATTGTGTTCAGAACATTTGCCGTTGTAAGTATGTAAAGAAACAAAAAAATCATTAACAAGTTTAACTAACTGCCTCCATGGTTTTATGAGATGATTAGTTTTTCAAGGATCTAACACAAAAACTAGTTATGCCCGTCCGGTAATTACTCAGTTACTGTTTGGCAGGCGAAAGCTATCACAGGTTTTGTAACTTTGAAAGGTTATTTTCCTTCTCAATACTGAGCGATTATCCGGTGTGCAGAAAACTAGTTGCTAATTCATTAGTAATTACGTATATTATAACTTCTAGCAGATGATTAGGGTTCCCCAATAAAATCAGTATGACACTAAAATCTTAAACTTTAGTTACTTGCACTTTAGTACGCTATGTATATTTTATCAAGACATATACTCCGACAACATATTGGTCCTTTCTTGTTTGGATTTTTTATTATCACCCTGTTATTCATGTTGAACCTGGTGTTTAAAGAATTAGCTCGAATTTTAAGCAAAGGACTGGATTTTTGGGTGGTTCTGGAGTTTTTTGTCCTCAATCTCGCCTGGATCGTTGCCCTTGCTGTCCCCATGTCAGTGCTTATGGCAAGCCTGATGGCATTCGGTCAATTATCAGCAGATAATGAGATTACCGCGATTAAGGCAAGTGGGATCAGTCTCTACCGTATTATTCTCCCTGTTTTTTTGGTTGCAGCAGGGCTGACTATTTTTTTAATCTGGTTTAATAATGAAGTGTTGCCTGACTCAAATCATCGACTCAGGCTTTTAGCGCGGGACATTACAATTAAAAAACCAACTGTTAACCTGGAACCCGGCTATTTGTATCATGAAATTCCTGATCTCTCTATCCGGGTGGATCGCCTGGTTGAACAGGAAAATTTATCAAAAGTAACAGGTGTATTGATTTATGATAAGACTGATCAGGATGTAAGCAAAACAGTTATCGCTGAACGAGGGGAAATTTTCGTTAATAAAAAAACTGGATTGTTACAAATTACTCTCTATGATGGAGAGAGTCATGAGTTAAATATTGATAAATTGGAAAATTATAATCGAATTCAATTCGAAAAATATGCTATAACAATTCCGATTCCAAATATGGTGCTCCAGCGTTCCGAATCAGGCTATCGAGGTGATCGAGAGCAGAGCGCCAAAATGATGCGACAGGAGATCAATAATAATATTAAATTGATTGAAAAACGCAGGCAAAATCTGTTAACTTTTATTGAATCGCAGATATACCGCTATATTCCAAACAAAGAAAATAAGGCAATCAAACAAACAGAAAAAAATTTAACCACGATGTTGTCTCACCTTTTAAACGAATCATTAAAAAATTCGCCTCGCGTAAATTTAAGTTTAAAAAAACAGATTCGGATTCATAGAAATGTACTTCAGCGGATTAAGGGTGAACGAGATATTAATCAAGGTTATGCATTAACTAACAACAAATTGTTAGTTGAAATTTATAAGAAGTATTCAATCCCATTTGCCTGTATTGTTTTTGTCTTAATTGGCGCTCCACTGGGAATCATGGCAAGGCGAGGAAATATCGCTGTTGGTGGTGGAATTAGCCTGATTTTTTTTATTATTTACTGGATATTCTTAATCGGCGGGGAAGAGCTGGCAGATCGAGATATGTTATCACCATTTCTTTCGATGTGGTTGGCTAATTTTATTGTGGGGGCATTTGGTTTATATTTATTAATTCGTACCGCCAAAGAAGTTTCGTTTATTAACTTTGCCTTTTTAAACCGCTTATTCACAAAGAGGGTGAGAAAAATAAATTAACATTTTTCATCGGATAACTAAATGAGAATTCTTGACAAATATATTATCAGGACCTTTCTGGGAACCCTGTTATTTGCGCTGGTTGCGTTTTCTGCTATATACATCATTATTGATATCGTCGGTTTTATGGACAAATTTATCGATCGAAATGTCGGTTTTTTAATCGTTGCCAAATATTATATCTTTTATTTACCATACATTATTATTCTCACTCTACCGGTTGCAACTTTACTTGCCAGCCTGTTTAGCGTGGGCCAGTTATCTCGCTATAATGAACTAAATGCAATGCAATCTTCGGGCTTATCTATTTATAGGATTTTAAGTCCTTTGTTTATTGTGGGCGTTGTTATAAGCTTATTCTCAGCTTATGCCGGTGAGCGGTTCGTGCCTTATGCTAATCAACATAAAAAAGAAATTTATCAGACTTATGTAGATAAGGTGACAAAAAGAAAGACAGTCGCGCAAACAAAAAATATTAACTTACAAATTAGCAAAAACAAATGGTTATTGGTTGGATTTTTTGATACCGATGTAAATACTGCCTTCAAAGTAAGTATTCAAACTTACTCACAGAATCAATTAATGAAGCGAATTGATGCACCTCAAATGACCTGGGAAAATGACAGATGGCGGTTAATAGATGGTTACATTCGTCAGTTTTCAAACAATAAGGAAACGGTGCGGACGTTTACTGAATTAGAATTGCAAGACCTGCGATTCAAACCAGAAGATATCGCCAAAGTTCAAAAGAAAGCCGAGGAAATGAGTTACTGGGAATTGAAAAATTTTATAAATGAAGTTAAACGAACCGGCGGCAATCCTGATCGATGGTTAGTTGATCTTTACCTGAAACTTGCCTTCCCTTTTGCAAATTTTATCATCATCCTTTTCGGTGCTCCATTAGCCTCGCGAAAAACAAGAAGTGGTACAGCTATAAGCTTCGGAATTAGTTTGTTCATTTGTTTCCTTTATTTTGGGATAATTAAAGTGGGACAAAGCCTGGGCCATAATGGTACATTACCGCCGTTATTGGCAGCCTGGGAGCGGAGCGTAGCGGAGTCGAGGAATCTGTATGTCCCAACAAATTAGTGGATTAGCCAGATTTCTCCCTTCGGTCGAAATGACAAAAACGGGGATTTTCGTTCAGACACTAACTAGTTTATTACAAATTATGCTTTTTGATCTTATACCGCATGGTGCGGAGACTGATTTTCAAATTTTTAGCAGCAATGGATTTATTACCACCTGCCTTTTCTATTGCATCTTTAATGACGAGCCGTTCGGCATATCCCATCTTTTTCCGATAAGATTCGTCTTTCATGTTGTTTAAAAAACTTACTTTCAGGGATTGGTTCTGGAAACTATAAATATTTAACGGTAGAAATTCAGGTAAAATCTCATTGCCTTCACCCAGTACCACCGCATTTGCAACTGCGTTTTCTAATTCACGGACATTTCCAGGCCAATCGTAATTCATGCATAATTCAAGTGCTCTTTCTGAAAACTTCATTATCGGCTTATTATTTTCCTGGCAGAATTTTTTAACGAAATGTTCAATCAAAAGCGGGATGTCCTCTTTTCGTTCTCTCAAAGGAGGAATAAAGATAGGAATAACATTAAGGCGATAGTACAAATCTTCACGAAATTTACCTTGTTTTAATGCATCTTCCAGGTTGCGGTTGGTGGCAGCAATGACTCGAACATCTACTTTTATCGCTGATGTCCCTCCGAGATGTGTCAATTCCTTTTCTTGTAACACGCGTAACAATTTTGCCTGAACGCTTTCTGTAATATCACCAATTTCATCGAGAAAGATAGTTCCCTTGTTAGCCAGCTCTAAGCGCCCTTTTTTCCGGGCGACAGCTCCAGTGAATGCTCCTTTTTCATATCCAAATAACTCACTTTCCAATAATGTTTCCGGTAAAGAAGCACAGCTTATCTCAACCAGAGTTTTATCAGCACGCTGACTGTTATAATGAATTGCCCTGGCTACCAATTCTTTTCCAACACCGCTTTCACCTCGAATGAGTGCCGTCGATTGAGTTTGAGCCACTTTTGATATAATTCGATAAATCTCACGGATAGCTTTGCTATTTCCGATGATATTTTCAAACCGATAAGAACTCTTTATCTGGTCACGCAACTGGATGTTTTCTTCTAAGATTTGTTTTTCCTGAACGGCTTTCTTAATTGTCAGAAATAATTCATCCAAATTCAGGGGCTTGGTTAGATATTCATAAACCCCTTTCTTCATTGCTTCCACCGCCTCTTTGACGGAACTGTAGGCTGTCATGACAACGGTTTTCATTTCGGCATTATGTGACCGGGATTTTTCATACAGTTCTAAGCCATCGATGTCTGGCATTCTTAAGTCAGTCAACATCAAATCAAACGGTTCACGCTCGAGTATCCGCAAAGCCTTTTTTCCGGATTCAACACCAACGACATCATACCCTTCATCTTTGAGAATTTCTACCAGTCCAGAAAGTGTATTTAAGTCATCTTCAACAATTAAGATGCGAGCCATTTTTAATTAACCTTGTTATTAATGGTAAAGACTATTCTTCTTTTTTCTTCTCTTTATCCTTTCTTTTCTTTTTAGGACGATATTTACCTGATGTACCTCTCCAGATTTTACCGCGTCTGGTACGACGATCACCTTTTCCCATATTTGGACCTCCAGTTTATTTTTGAATTAATTTCGAAATTCGATATTCAAGATTCGATATTCATTATTCAAAGTTAGATAAGATTGCTTGCAATGCCTTTATAAATCGATCTAATGGCTCATCGTCAACATTTACAAAATGTCCTACTCGAATCACTTTATTTGAAAGCTGTCCCTGTCCCCTGGAAACAACGATTTGATATTTTTCTTTCAATAAAGAAATTATATGATTTGCTTGATGCGGAGCATTAATATTTATCACAGTCAGAGAATCAGCAGGTATTTCAGGAAAAATAGTAAGCCCTGACGCGATAATTTTTTCTCTAAAATTGGCAGCTACCGCGGCTCGTTTTTGCCAAATTTTCTCCAGTCCAATTTGCCGAATTTCATTTAAAGCCATATCAGCCGCGAAGACAAGTGGAATAGCAGGTGTATAAGCGCTTCCTCTACCAAGTCTTAATGCCTGGCGCGCGCGTGTAAAATCGAGATAATATCGTGGTAACTCAGCCAATTCAACATAATGCCACAGGCGTTTGTTCAAAGCAACGATTGCCAGACCTGGTGGCAATCCTAATCCTTTTTGTGAAGCAGTAACGATGACATCAATTCCCCACTGGTCCATCTTTAGCGGTAAAACACCTGCCGATGAGATGGCATCGACAATAATGATTGATGGTGTTAATTTACGAATCTGCGGTACAATGGTTTCTAAATCGGTAAACGCCCCGGTTGAGGTTTCACAGTGTGTTAATAGGATAGCCTTTAGATCCGGGATGTAGTTGATGTTTTCAACAAGCTGATCAACAGCAGGACTTTTTCCCCAGGGAATATTGATTCGTCTCACATTGAGTCCAAAGAATTCAGAGATTTGAGACCATCGCTCGCTGAATTTGCCATTCTCGACAACCAAAACCGTGTCACCGGGACTAAACAGGTTGGCGATTGTCGCTTCCATCCCACCCGTACCGCTGGCAGTTAAGATTATAATTTCATGTTCAGTCTGAACGAGATATTTCAGGTTTTCAGTCACACGTCTAAAAATTTGTACAAACTCATCACTGCGATGATAGATCATAGGTTGACTGATAATTTTTTGAACAGCCGGGGAAATGGGTGCTGGCCCTGCTGTCAAAAGTAAATTTTCATTACTGGTAAGTCTCATCGATTGATCTACTTTGATTTAACAATTCAAATATTGATTGCCATATTTGAACTCTACCCTGTTTGGTAACTATTGAAAAAGGGACCAGTTCAGTTATACCCAATTCTGCCGCCTCAGTCTCCAGTTTCTGAATGATATGTTTTGCTTTGCTGCGAGGGAGTTTATCTGTTTTAGTTGCGACCAGTAGAGTTGGGAAAGCAAGATGTGCTAGCCATGAGATCATTTCGCTATCTGATGTTGTGATTCCATGGCGACTATCGATAATCTGGATAACACCTTTTAAAAAAGAATTCTCAGTCAAATATGATTCAACTAATTTCTTCCAGGACTGTCGTTCTTGTTGAGATACCTTTGCATATCCGTACCCCGGCAAATCAACCAGGTAACTTTTTTCATTAATACAATAATAATTTAAGACTCTTGTTTTCCCTGGTGTCGAGCTGGTTTGAGCTAAATTTTTCCGATTAATAAGACAGTTAATCAAACTCGATTTACCAACATTTGAACGTCCCGCGATAGCGATTTCGGGCAATCGATTAAATAGTATTTTTTTTACATTTGAAACACTAGCCACAAATTTTATTGACTTAATTTTCATTGATTTTGATAGATACATTTTGATTAAGGCGAAAAAAAATCTTCCCCAAACTAGTTTCTATAGTTTTTTCAGGAAGATTGTACTCAACATGCTAATAATGTATTAAATTAAATGTTGTGAAGAACTAATCTTATATTATATCTTTGCGTTCTTGGTGGCTTCGCATGAAATATATTAATCCCTGTGATTAGTTACAAAACCTAAGCCGTCTTTTTTATCTCCTGATAAATAAACAACGGTTCTTTTTTATATCTGATCGTATCTTCTGTAATTATACATTTTTTCACATTTTTGAGCTGAGGTAGATTAAACATAATATCAAGCATAACATCTTCCATAATTGCGCGTAATGCACGAGCGCCTGTTTTCCGTCTCATTGCTTCTTTCACGATTGCTTTAAGAGCTGCTTCCTCAAATTCTAAATCTACACCATCCAACTCAAATAATTTTTTATACTGTTTGGACAGTGCATTCTTCGGTTCAATTAAAATGGTGTACAACGCTTCCTCTGTTAACTCATCAAAAATACATTCAATTGGCAAACGACCGATAAGTTCCGGGATGAGTCCGAATTGCAGCAAATCCTCAGGTTGAACAAATTCGAGAATTTCTCCAATCTTCTGTTTGTTTAACTTGTTAATTTCAGCTCCAAATCCCACATTTTTTTTACCGATTCGCGAACCAATGATCTTTTCTAATCCATCAAACGCACCACCACACACAAATAGGATGTTTTTTGTATCAATGTTGATCAAATTCTGCTCTGGGTGTTTTCGACCACCTTTGGGTGGGACAGAAGCAACTGTGCCCTCAAGAATTTTAAGCAAAGCTTGCTGGACACCTTCCCCAGACACATCTCGCGTAATTGATGGATTGCCGCTTTTTCGGGCAATTTTATCAATCTCATCAATGTATACAATGCCTCGTTCTGCCTGATCCACATCATAATCCGCAGCCTGCAATAGCCTGACTAAAATATTTTCAACATCCTCACCTACATATCCTGCTTCTGTCAATGTTGTGGCGTCGGCAATAGTGAATGGTACCTGGAGAAACCGGGCAAGGGTGTGCGCAAGCAATGTCTTTCCAGTTCCAGTAGGCCCGATTAAGACTATATTACTTTTCTCAAGTTCGACTTCGTCGCTAACCAAATCCGCTGCTTCAACCCGTTTATAGTGATTGTAAACAGCAACAGAAACTATCTTTTTGGCGGTCTCTTGACCAATGACGTAATCATCCAGTTCCTTTTTAATTTCTGCCGGGGTTCTGATTTTATTTTTTGCGACAAGTGCTCGTCGATTCATATCGTCTTTAATAATTTCGCTTGCGTTTTTTACGCATTCATTGCAAATATAAACATCAGGACCTGTAACGATACAGTCGACCTGGTTGGAGTTTTTACCGCAAAATGAACATATAAACAATCTCTCGCGGCGTCTGCTATAGTTGTCCATAAGATCCTCGACTTAAATATGAAAACTTAAGGCGTGTGAATTAAATAAATGTCCCATTTCATATTTCTTAACTCAAATATAATCAATGTTACTTATGCGACCAAACGGGTAATTTATTTAATTCACTGTCCTGAAGCAAATTATTTTTTCTTTCGTCCTTCTTTCCTTGTCATAATTTCATCAACAATTCCATAAGCCTTTGCCTCGTCGGCAGACATAAAGAAATTACGATCCGAATCCTTTTCTATTTTTGTTATGTCTTGACCAGTATGGAAGGATAAGATTTTGTTTATCTCCTCACGGATAGCTAAAATTTCCCGGGCTTGAATATCGATATCCGCTGCCATTCCCTGAGCTCCGCCCAACGGCTGGTGAATCATTACCCGGGAATGGGGTAATGCGGATCTTTTCCCTTTTGTGCCTGCTGCCAATAAAACCGCAGCCATGCTGGATGCCTGTCCCAGGCAAATAGTTGCCACATCGGGGCGAATGTACTGCATTGTATCGTAAATTCCTAAACCAGCGCTTACATATCCGCCAGGACTGTTGATATACATAAAAACATCCTTTTCAGGGTCTTCAGCTTCTAAAAACAAAAGCTGCGCTATAGCAAGGCTTGCCACCGTGTCATCTATCGGTGAGCCAATAAATACAATTCTCTCTTTCAATAATCTTGAGAAAATATCATACGCCCTTTCCCCGCGGCCTGTTTGTTCAATAACAATAGGTACCAAACTCATTCCACACACCTCTGATTAACAAAATTATTATTATTTTATAAGTTATTTATTATAGTATTAATTTTGAAGTAAAAAAATATTGATCTAAACAACTAATTCCTGTGCTTTCTGTCGATCTTGATAAGTAACAATTTTATCAGAAATTTTTGCATGGTCCACAAGCAAGTCTACAACTTTTCTTTCTTGAAGTTTGTGCATGACTTGCTCTCTGTTTTTTGAATCTCGATATTTACCTCTAACTAATGTAGCATTTTTTCCTGCCTTCCTTGCCAGGGCTTCAATATAATCAAAAACCTCTTTCTCATCGACAGTGATGTTTTCTAACTCTAATATTTTTTCTTTAATCAGAATCCATTTTAGATTCCAGATTGCATCGGTACGATATCTTTCCCGTAATTCTTGTTCATCAACTTTTTCTCGATTTTCTTTCTTCATATTTTCAATAACAGTATCAAGAAAATGTTCAATCATATAATCTGGCAACTCAATAGGATTGCTTTTAATGACTTCATCCATTATTCGATTGGAAAGGTTTTGCTTCGTATTTTCCTCGGCTTGTATTTCTAAATCTTTCCGGATGGTTTCCTTGAGTTGTTCAAGGTTCTCATAACCCCCAATATCTTTTGCTAATTCATCATCGAGTACGGGAAGATTTTTTTTCTTCACTTCTTTGACATTAATAGAATAATATTCATTCTGTTCGTCTTCGCTAATCGGATCAGGATTTGGTACTGGAAGTGTAATTTGTCTTGTATCGCCCGGCTTGATACCTAACAGTTGCTCAACAAACTCTTCGTCCGCTTCCTCGCCGCCAAGTTGAAAATATCGATTTTCATATTTCTGACCGACGAGAGGCAAACCTGTAGAGTCAGTTTTTTGAATATCGGCAACAATATAGTGATCCCGCTGTGCTTCGCCTTCAATATTGGTCATTGTTGCATGTTGTTCGCGAAGATTTTCAACTACCTCTCTAATGTCATCATCTGTAACCTGGTATATTTCCCTTTCAACTTCTAAATCTTTGTATTTCTCAACCGCAACTTCAGGTTGAGTTTTTATAATAGCCTTAAATTGGAGTCCATTGGTACGATCGTAATTTACTGATTCCAATTTAGAGATATCATATAACTTAACATTCTTTTCTTTGACAGCTTCTTCTAAATAATCAGAAACAGAATTTTCAGCAACTTCCTTTTCGATTTTTACTCCAAAAACTTTTTTAATTAAATCAACGGGGACTTTGCCTTTTCGGAATCCTTCAAGCTGAATCGTTTTCTTATATTTTAAATATGATTCGTCAAATTTGGGTATCATTTCTTCGTATGGTACCGCGACTTCAACAATTCTTTCCCATTTTCCTTGTTCAGAAATATTAACTTCCAACAGCCTCTCCTCTTATTAATCCAAATAATTAATATTTGCAAAATATGATAATGTTTACTTGAATTGAAATCATCAACCTGATCAAATATGTATAAGTAAGCATGCAGTGCGAGAGGGGGGAGTTGAACCCCCACACCACGAGGGTACTAGATCCTAAGTCTAGCGCGTCTGCCATTTCCGCCACTCTCGCATTTAGGAAGTGAGATAAAATAAGATACCTACTTTATAACATTATGAATCTTTAGCTTCCATTAATGATAAATTTAGAAATGTACATCCGCCAGTTGGTGGATTTAATCCCACCCCCTTAAGAATTTCCAATATAAAAACTTTTATCGCAAATGTCAATGTTTTTTTCAGCTTGAAAACTGAAAATTTCTATTCTATGCTCATTTTAAATAAAAGTTTCTTTAGTTCTGATGATAAACATGATTCCTGCTAATCCTTGTTCATCCTCTCAGCCCAGGCGAATTTACCTTTGGATGATTATCCTGTCAAGAAAAATTAATCTAAATGGAAGCAGCTATTTTTAGGAAGCGGCTTAATTTTATATCAAAACTCGAATATTGCTTGACTTAGAAGAATTTAGTTGATATATTTTAATTCAGTTCATGTTAACAATGGATTTCTGGCATTGGTTGGAAAAAATTGGTTGCTTGGTTTGTTGTTTGTAATTTATAAACCGAGCATGGCGAACTGTAAAAATAAAATTAAAAGGTATGCAAATTGGAAAATAAAGTCTTCATTACGTTGGCAGGTAATATCGGGTGTGGTAAAACGACCGCCGCCAAAATAGTTAGTCAAAACTTTGGGTTTGAGCTCTTTGATGAACCGGTCATTGATAACCGTTTTCTCCGATCTTATTACGAAGACATGAAGCGATGGTCTCTTACGCTGCAAATGGAATTTCTAATTCGTCGTGTTGAACATCATGAATTAATTGAAACCGTGCCCAAATCATGTATCCAGGATCGGTCACTTTACGAAGATCCCGAAATCTTTGCCAAATATCTTCATGGACTGGGAAATATGAGCGACAATGAACTGAATCTCTATTTTGAATATTTTGAACGACTAAATAAGAATTTAATCCGCCCTGAATTAATCATTTATCTGGAAGTTGATGACGTTAAAATCTTACTTAATCGTATCCGTAAACGAGGGCGAAAAGAAGAGCAGGGGATTACGGTGGAATTTCTAAAAGGATTGGGAGGATATTATATTAGTTTTCCCCAGGTATGCAAAAATAAATACAACGTAGAAGTACTTACTTATAATGTAACCAATACAGATATACGAACCAAAGAAGGAAAGGAACAGTTTCTGGACATAGTTCAGGACAGGTTGACATGATTGGGAACAGACATCAAATAACGTTACGACAAAAAATTGGGTTGTATGGGGGCATCCCTGTTTTTCTATTCTTGTTATTTTTTCCTATTTCCAGTATACTTGAGCTATTTTTTCATATTTCCTATCCGCTTGAGCCAATCGCTCAAAAAACATTAGCAATTGCTATTTTGATGGCATGGTTGTGGATTACCGAAGCATTGCCAATTCCTGCCACTTCCTTGATTCCTATCGTTGCGTTTCCATTACTAAAAATCATGGAAGGAAAACAAGTCGTCCTCTCTTATGGGGATAGTAATATCTTTCTCTTTATGGGAGGATTTTTTTTAGCTATGGCATTGCAGAAATGGGAGCTCCATCGACGCATTGCTCTGCACATTATTCGGCTTATTGGTTTGGGGCCGAATAAAATTATTCTCGGGTTCATGATCGCCACAGCTTTTCTCTCGATGTGGATTTCCAATACTGCCAGCACCATGATGATGTACCCTATCGGATTGGCAATTATTCTTCAAACGACAACCTTAACCGGGAAAAATAATCAACATCTAGATGCCAAAACTTCATCGTTTCAAACCGCGTTGATGCTGGGAATTGCTTATGCAGCAAGTATTGGTGGCATAGGAACGAAAATCGGCACGCCGCCCAATATTGTGTTCGCAGCAGCAGTGAAATCAATTTTTCCCGAGGCTCCAGAAATTGGTTTTCTCCAATGGATGTTGGTCGGATTGCCCCTCGTAATACTATTAATTCCTGTAACCTGGATTTTTTTAACAAAAATCGCTTTACCCATTCGCATCCGATCCTTACCAGGAAGCAAACAAGTAATTGACAAACAATTAGCAAAGTTGGGACCAATGAAGAAAGCTGAAATATATGTCCTTATTATTTTCATCTTAACTGCCCTGGCATGGATTTTTAGGAAAAATATCGACCTGGGTGCATTCTTTATACCTGGTTGGACCAACCTGCTTGGTATTGAAAATTTTGTCAATGATGCGACCATTGCAATTTTATCCGCTATTTTATTGTTTGCCATTCCTGTTGATTTAAAGGAAGGAAAATTTTTGCTGGATTGGGATTGGGCAATAAAAATTCCCTGGGGGATACTGTTATTATTTGGAGGCGGTATTGCATTGGCAGCAGGATTTAAGTCGACAGGTCTTGCCGCCTGGATTGGTAAAAATCTGGGATTATTTTCTCATGTACCTTTGATTGTTATGATTATGATTACTTGTTTTATGCTAACATTTTTAACCGAGGTCACCTCAAATACCGCAACCTCGACAATTTTTATGCCAATCCTAGCAGCCACAGCAATGGCAATGGGCATTCATCCTTTTTTGTTAATGATTCCAGCGACCATTTCTGCGTCCTGTGCTTTCATGCTTCCTGTGGCAACACCGCCCAATGCGATTGTCTTTGGCTCTGGATGTGTCTCAATTCCCCAGATGGCAAAAGTTGGTGTAGGATTAAATTTTATCGGTATATTAGTTGTAACTACAATCACCTATCTTGTTGCGATCCCTGCTTTCGGCATCGTCCTGGGAACATTGCCAGTTTGGATTCGTTAATTGAAATATTTATGTATTATTAAAATTGCTACTTTGGAGGTATATGTTTTATGAAAAGTGTGGATTACATTGAAATCGAAGACCGCTATGGAGCTCACAATTACAAACCACTTGATGTTGTGATTACAAAAGGTCAGGGAGTATGGCTTGAAGATGTTGATGGTAACAAGTATATGGATTTTCTGGCGGCTTATTCTGCGGTCAATCAGGGACACTGCCACCCTCGTCTGGTTAAAGTGATGAAAGAACAGGTTGAACGATTGACGCTTACTTCACGGGCATTTCGAAATGATCAATGGTCACTACTGGCAAAAGAGGTATGCGAGTTAACAGGCTACGACATGCTGCTGCCCATGAATTCTGGCGCCGAAGCCGTGGAAACCGCTATTAAAGCATCACGAAAGAGGGGATATAAAATTAAAGGTGTTGAACAAGACAAAGCAGAAATTATTGTTTGTGATGGCAATTTTCATGGAAGAACCATTACAATTATTACATTTTCCCCGGTGGCACAATATAAAGATGGCTTTACTCCATTAACTCCAGGATTCAAAATGATACCGTATGGTGATGCCAATGCGCTGGAAAATGAAATTAATCCAAATACGGTTGCTTTTTTAGTGGAGCCGATTCAAGGGGAAGGTGGAGTAATTGTACCACCTGCTGGATTTCTAAAAAAATCCCGTGAAATTTGTAGTAAACATAATGTACTATTGATCGCTGACGAAATTCAGAGCGGTTTGGGCAGAACTGGAAAAATTTTCGCCTGCGAACATGAAAATGTGCGTGCTAATATAGTGACTATCGGAAAAGCGCTCACTGGTGGGATGTATCCTGTTTCAGCAACATTAGCGCCAAAAGAAATTATGAGCGTGTTTACACCAGGCGATCATGGCTCCACTTATGGTGGTAATCCCCTGGGCTGTGCCGTTGCCAGGGAAGCATTGAAGGTGATTGTCGCAGAAAAACTCTGTGAACGAGCGGCAGAATTGGGTGATTATTTGATGCAGCAGTTTAAAAAAATACAAAGTCCTCACGTCGATTTTTATCGTGGCAAGGGGCTATGGATTGGAATTGTTCTGAAAAAAGAAGCAGGGGGTGCTCGTAGATTCTGTGAGGCAATGAAGCAAAAGGGTGTGCTAGCAAAAGAGACGCATACGAATGTCATTCGTCTGGCGCCACCGCTGGTAATAACGAAACACGAAATCGATTGGGCGCTGGAACGAATTGAACAAGTTTTAATGATGGAGTAGGTCGGTTATTGGACTTAAATATGGAAGAATCAATCCTGAAGATACAGAGGCTAACGAAAAGACCACAGAGATTGTTCAGGAATCCGTCGCAACTTAAAAAAACAGTTAGTTAGTTGATTTGATAATGTTAATTTATTTTTTCTCATCCTCTAAAATAAATGCTTGATTATCAATAAAAATTCTATTATATTTATGAGTCCATTCTATACATGTAAAAACCAGGATTTTCACTCATCAACACTAATTGGTTTTATTGACGTTATAATTAGTAAAATCTCTATTATTTAATAAATTCCTGGCTCTTAGATCAAACTCATTTATAATACGACTATATTGAACAATGAATCCCGAATTTTATACTTATATTATCCTTATTATCAAAGATTGACATTCATTGTTAACCCATCAGCGAACAAACATCCACAATTAGACATCCCTTAGACCCGATTTCAAATGAATCATGGAGGCAAAAAGATGCTGCCCCGAATATTCATTCTCTTGTTTTTAGTACATCCACTTTTTCAGGCAACTCCGGCTTTCGCTGGTAAAAAGTATACTGCGGCGTTTTTAAACATTGGCGCTGGTGCACGAGCCGCTGGTATGGGAAGCAGTTTCAGCGCGCTGGGTTTAGATGCGACTACCATTCATTGGAATCCAGCCGCAATGGGGCGTCTTACGCAGCCCGAAGTGGTTTTAATGCATTCTGTCCAGTTCAACAATTTATTAAAGTACGATACCGGTCATTTTGTATTACCCAATATCGTGTCTGGCTCTTTCGGTATCGGCTATATCAGGCTGGCGACCGGGGATATCTTTTTTACTGAAAATTTACGTTTTTACGATTGGGGCCAGGACAACTTACCTGGCACTGGCGATCCCGGTGAAGGTGATGGCAAACATAATCCCGGTGAGCGGGTTATTTACGACGAAGGGAGATTGAAGATCGTCAATGACGCTGAACAGGCGCTATTTCTATCCTACGCCCGCCAGGTTTCAGCTCGCCTGGCAATCGGCGGAAATCTGAAGTATCTGTGGCAATCGGTGGGGCAATATTCATCATCCGGTTGGGGCTTTGACCTGGGGGCGATATACGACTTGACACCACGGCTCACCCTGGCGCTCAGCCTGCAGGACGTATTTGGAACCATAGTACGCTGGAGCACCGGACACAGCGATACCCGCACCATTAATGTTAAGCCGGGCTTTGCTTATCGCATCGACCTGCCCTCGCTTGCCAGCCAGGTCAACCTTGCGTCAGATGTTGATATTCGTTTTGACAATATCAAAGAGAATTGTGATTTTCACGCTGGTCCCGCCAGTTTTGATTTTCATTTGGGTCTTGAATACTGGCTGTATCAGATGATTGCGTTACGAGTCGGATCGGAGCAACAGAGTTTCACTGCTGGCGCTGGTATAAAAATCAGCTTTTTTGAGATCGATTATGCGTTTAGTGGTTTTGACCTGGGCAACACGCACCGCATTTCACTCACACTTCATCGCCCTACTTTTGGGAAAAAGATTCCAAAGGCGAAAAAGCCCACTAAGGTGGCGGTTATAGAAAAAGAAAAACCTGAGCAACCAGAACCGGAAAAACAACCGGCAACACCAACGGTTGAAGGAAAAAAGCCAATTAAAACCGAGAATTTGCCAGAATCTCAAAAAACAAAAGTTCCTGAACAATTGCCAATAACTGAGCTGAAATTAGTCGGTTCGATTAATTTCGAAACCGGCAAGACTGATCTTCGACCGTCGTCAATTCAAGCGTTAAAAACTATTGCAAAAGAATTAAGAAAATATCCACATCAAATCATAAAAATCATCGGACATACCGATAATCGTCGCATTAAAACGCCTCAATTTCCAGACAACCAGGCGCTTTCGGAGGCGCGTACCAATGTGGTAAGAAATTACCTGGTTAAAAATGAGATGATTGAACCAACTCGAATAATCACTGTGGGAATGAGTGCGAGCCAACCGGTAGCCTCTAATGAAAGTGAGGCTGGGCGAAGGCTTAATAGACGGGCTGAGGTTTTTGTTGCAGTTGAAAAGTATTGAAAAAATTGTGAGATAAAGGGCGTGGGGCGTAGGGTGAGGTGTGTAATAGTTAGTCACTCTGATTTAATTGTATAAAAAAAATGAGTTATGATTAACGATTTTTGATTTACGAAGGAGTGCTGCTCAAAAATAGGAGCTTAAAGAATCAATTCTACTTCTGAAATCGTAAATCGTTAATCTTTGTTCTGAAATCAAAAGCAAAATCTGCAAAGGTGATGGACTATTACCTAATCATTTTTTCTCCTGGACTGAAGGCGATGGGATTAGGTAGGGCGCGCCCTACTCCTTACTCCCTGCGCTCTACGAAATAGACTTCTGCAAAATTAAGATTTTAGTGTCATTTCGAACGGAACGGAGGAGTGGAGTGAGAAATCTGTATATCTCATAAGATCAATTCGTTAACCAGATTTCTCGCTTCGCTCGAAATGACATTTTTTCCTATTTTGCAGATCTCTACCCACGAAAAAAAAGGGAGTATACAGATGAATTACAAAATACTAATCACAAATCTCTTATTAACCACAAACCTGGCATTTGCCCAGACAACAATCATCCCAACGGACAATTCCCAATCCAATCTGCGCGATGCCTATCGAACCGTGCTTCATCGAGCAGCGCATCCCTGGAACAATGAAGGCTCTGTTGACAACTGGTTGGCAGTGCAAGGGCGTCCGTATTATGGAGAGGTGCCAGTTTATTGGTCTATGGATTCAACACAATACCCGGGAAGTTTTATTATTCCCGATTCCGTAACTACAAACGGTATCATTGCTTTTCAAGCCAGCTTTCCCACCATGTCACAGGCGCTTTCGCTGAGCTTCTCTGATACTGAGGTCAGTATTTGGGTCTTAAAATGTAGGGCTGCTGATACGACTCGTACTATTACGAGCTGGGAATATGTTTATTTCGAGCAATTTTTGGTCAATGTACTCAATCTGCACTCAGACCATCATTTTCAGATGGTAAGCAGCAGTGAATTGGTGAGCTCAGTTTATCATTCGCAATTGTTTGGTTATTCCTCGGGTTCCGCAAAAATTCTGATCATCCCGGCGTTTATTCAGGGTGACACAGTTGTAACTCAATTTATGGATGAAGCGCTTCAAAATGAACCGCAACTGGCGCCGGCGCTGCGATACTTTTTACAATCCGGTGGAACGCTTTATTGCGAAGGGAATGCAGCTTACCTGCTCGAAGCTGCCTCAATTATTCCATCTGGTACCGTTGATTTTTCAAATACTATTGATGGTCTCATGCCAGATATGTTAGCCGAAGTCACTACTGTCACTGGAACAATTCCGACTGGCTATTCCAATCAACTGTACACCACGCAGGCGCCAACTATAAATGACAGTCTGCATGTGGTGGCTCGTTTTTCAGTCGTCCAGCAGCAAGAGGACATCGGCAAACCAGCCGTCCTTATTTATGAAGAGCCATCGGTCAGTGGGAAGGGACGAATTATTCTAAACCTGGGGATGCCAGCAGTCGGCGCCATGGTGGTACCGGCTAACCCCCAGTGGCAATGGGTGGCGAACGCGGTTTTGCTGGCTTTCTCAGAACGAATGGATGTTGTACGGAGTGTTTATATTCAAACCGATTCATTACATCCAGAGCCTTGGTCGTTGCCGGTTGGCGTGGAAACAATTTTCGAGGTAACCATTCAGGTCTGTAATCTCTGGAATAAAATCTCGGGAAATATAAAACTGGTTGAACATTTTAAACCGTATTTTGATTTTGTTGATGTTGTTTCCGGACCTTTGCCCGTAGTTGACGCGTCCAATCATACTCTCACTTTTGATCTCACAGGATTGAGCATGCAGGGAACAGAAATAATCACCTACCGTCTCAAAGTACCTGTGGCAGGCGATCCTCGAGTCGATGAGATTGATTCCTATTTAGATGATGAGTTGAATATGCGGGTGAGTGAATTGAAAGCTGACTTAGGCGATCCAATTTATAATGACAAAATGCGAATTGTCACTCGGAGTGATCTGTGGGTCAGATTTCTCTTTGAAGCCCGAATCGTGGCTGATATGGATTTAAACTGGAAAAATATATTGGGACATTATTTTCAGCCATTTAAAATTTTCACCATCATGGAAAACAAAGAACGAACTGCCGCGGTTAATGCACAAATTATCAATTACGTTGCCCTTGATGTCCCGGTTTACCAGACCACTGATCCGTTGATTCCCATTGAACGGACTCCGCCGGGACAATTTATGGATTTGTTACAACTGGGCGCTGATCTGGATGAGGATGCTGCTATCGATGGTCCGGATGTTGATTTTAAACTAGAATCGATCTTTCCCAATGCAGCCAGTGTTGAAACGGTATTGGTGAATTGGAAGAATCCCTGGACTGGAAAATATGATGATTTCGATTTTGATGGCATGGTGCCCACCGATGCTGATAGCAATGGCGTCCCAGATCCTGGTTATGATGGTGATAAATTGCGAGCACTGAAAATTATCTGGAAGCCTGGGTTGGGTACCGAAACCGAAGGTACGATTCCCGGCTATCAATTTTATGATCCATTCTGTTACTGGGAGCTGTGGATCGATCCGCCCAATGAGGTGCAGATGGCTATCGGGGCAGCGATTCAGGACACAACTCGCTTTGCGGTGACCGATAGTATCTATAATTTAGATAGCTTTTATTACGCCAATTGGGAGCGCTGGATGACGCATGATTCTTCGGGTAATCTCATCACTAATCGACTCATTAAGCGTAAGAACCAGGATTATGAAGGTTTTGCTATGGTGGATTCCAGTTACGTACTGAAGCCCACTGATATCGATTATGGCTGGATTCCCAAACCGATTCGATCATCCGTCTTTTTTCTGGCGCTTGGCGGGTGCGGTCCATCCATGACCAATCCGCTCACCCAGCAATCTTCGCTTTCGACAATCACTTATGAGACTATTTGGGGGAAAGACAAAGAGACGCCATTGCGCTCCCCTTACACCTATTACGCGCCATTGCCCAATCCATTGCAGTTTGAATATCTTGCCAAATCCTTTCAGATTATCGATCCTCGCACTGGCAATCGCATGCTGGAGCTTCCTGCCAATCGAGACGCTGAATTGACTTTTGACATTTCGATTTCCACCGAATATTCGCTTTATTGGATAAATAACATGACACCCGACCGGGATGGAGATGGCATTGGCGATGGCGTTTATTCTTATGTCATTGAACAGATTCCCAAGGGTATGGGTGGCTATTCAGTCGACCTGCCGCGGGATTTTAGTGGCGCAATCAATCTGAATGCTGTCGCTGATCCAGCGCCGACGGCTGTCTGGGAAAGCCCGTTTTACTGGCAAATTTATTGGAAAGAATTACGCATTCCGGCGGCACTGGATGATGACAATGGCGATGGAATTGATGATTGGCTGGACGACACTGGCGAACGTTTTTTTAACCCGGTTGATTCAGCCTATCTGCCCGATGATTTTCCAGCCGGACATGGTCAGTGGCTCCCTGGTCCGGATGGTGAGTATGGC
>SMTZ1_10001499_pt1 | contig 23672 bp, 21 predicted proteins | sample DeeMarSWOR136_30_FD_25667 | JGI IMG/M metagenome (IMG submission 25667) | reverse complement strand
ATTGCCCCCATCGACATCAACAGTTCCCAAGAAGGTGCTGTAGACAAGAGCGCTGCCCGCAGGATTAAGCTTGGCCACAAAGACGTCTTTGTGCAAATCAACGTCGACGTTATACGTCTCATCGAAAGCCCCAGCCGTGGCGGGAAAGTCGGACGAAGCTGTATACCCAGTCACATACGCGCTGCCAGAGCCATCCACGGCGATGTCCAATCCATTCTCGATCCACGACCCTCCAAGTCCATCCGGTTACGTAAGCATTCCCGGCGCTGTCCACGGCGATGCCATTGCCCCCATCGACATCAACAGTTCCCAAGAAGGTGCTGTAGACCAGATCACTTCCCGCAGGGTTCAGCTTAGCCACAAAAACATCGCTGTGCAAATCGACGTTGACATTATAAGTCTCATCGAAAGCCCCGGCTGTAGCGGGAAAGTCGGCTGAATTGGTGGTCCCTGTCACATAGGCACAGCCGGACGCATCTACGGCGATGCTATAACCCACATCGACCCTGCTTGCGCCCAGGAAGGTGCTCCAAATCAGGTCGGCCTTATCGGCCCAGGCCAGGCCGCAGAAGAAAAACGGCAGAGTCAGGGCGATAATTGCGCACATTCTCACGTTCGGTTTCATCTCTTGCTCTCCCTTTCCGGCCACCGAAGTGACCATTACAGAGATGCTTCTTGTTGCTCTTCGGTCGAAGATTCAGCTTCATCCGACACCACCTCCTCTGCCAATTGGTCATAACATCTAAAAAGACTATTGCTCCCCTCGAGGAGCATCATCTCGATGGCTTCTTAGAAAAGATTAATTTTTCTAAAAATTCTAGTCAAAATAAATTTATCCATCTTCATTTTACCATAAAAAGTAGCTGTTGTCAATTCAATTTGGGCCGATCGCTTAAAGCTCATCATAACATCATCAGGGGATAGAGGCCTTTTCCCAAAACAACAAAAAAAGCGTGTCCAAGCACGCTCTTGATAGATAATCCTTTCCTCACACGAGGAATGAGCACGACATGTCGTGCCCTTCCCGAAAAAACGTGTATCGGTTTTCGGCGTCGAAACTCGTTAGGTTGGTTGAAACTCGTCTATCGTCTTTCGTCGAAATAATCCCAGGTTGAGGGAGGTACTATTTCTGATGGCCGACATCCAACGAACGTCACACGGCTCGATACCGACACACGAAATCCAATATCCAAAAAATGGGCACGGCAGGCTGCGCCCCTGCACTTAAAAATCACACCTCACGACCAATCCCACCTCCCACCTCTCCTCCTGCCATGTCTCCAATCCTAACGCAAAGGGTCCCTCATCGAATCGGTACAGGTGAGCGTCTACGTAAGCATCCACGATGCTCAGGAACTTGACCCCGGCAAGATACCACAGGTAGGTATTGCGCTTATCTATCCGCCGGGAATAACGAGACCATGCGGCCTCCCTTTCCTGATCACTTTTGGTGGGGTCCTTCCATTCCCGACGGTCATCCTCAGACCTGCGATGCTCCACCACAGCTCCTCCAATGAGCAGCCCCTCCAGCAGGAAAACCAACCCACTTTTGAGGTATTGCTCATTATACAGCTGCCCCCACCCCGGCACCAGCCCCGACCTGATCATTGCTCCTAAGGGGGACTTTGTCTTGACCGGAAGGTCTGATGAGGATTCTTCCACTTTGTTCAGAATGCAAAAATCGTCCGCACAGCGTCGGTCTGCTAAAGACCGGCCATGGGACGACGAAGCGACCAAAAGAATGAGAATCGCGGCGAGAGCCACCGCCAGCAGTCCCTTTCCTCTGGCTCTCATAAGGATCACCGTCGGCCTCAGAAATGGCTGAACAGCTTAAGTTCGACGCCCTCAAACTCCGGCTCCCAACGACAGCGCCCCCCGGTACAGATGAAGCCCCCTTGCCGAGAGCCCACGAACAGCGTGGCGTCATGATTCTCGGTGAGCTGATAATCGAGCTGGATGAAGAACCACCGGTTGGCCTCACCGGACAGTTTCTGCAAGTCCGACTTATTGGTACGCTCGGTCACCAGGCTCAGAGAAAAATCCGGGGCACGGGTGAACTCCAGGGTGAGCAAATGGTCATCGTATTCCCCCCCGTATTCCTCTGTGTGTTGCCCTTGAAGCTCACATCGCAGGGAGTTCAGAGGATCCAGGTAGAGACTTACATCGAGCACTCCAGTGTAGTTGGTATCTCCTGGAGCCAGTGACTTACCAGCAGCGCCAACGAAGGAAATATTTGCCCCTATCTCCTGGGTGAGTTCCACATATGCCTCACGGAAAAGAGGCCTGCCATACTTGGCGAAAAGTACCGGGGCTTTTGCCGGCTGCGGTGCACCATTCTGGTGCTCAGCCGTGTAGCTGTAATTGAGCAGAACCGAAGTCCCCTCAAGGGGTGAGAAACTGGCCTCAGCCTGAACTCCTACCTCGTCCTCGGCATTCAGCTCGCGGGGATGGCGCCGAAACAGAGAATAGGTATGCTCTCGCGTCAAGGCAGGAGGGGTGTTGTAGTCCAGCCCGTCAGTGGTGAGCAGGGAAATTTGGTCATAATCCTTCAGCTCAACGGTGCAAGCGAAGCCAGACAGGGAAAGGCTGGAGGAAAAATAGAGGCCATACCCCAGGTCACGTGTTTTTTTGACCAGCTCGGCATAATAACTTAGCGGCTCGGGGAAAGCTTCGATACGGACCGCAGTGATCTCCGTGCCCTTACCCGAGATGTCGGGCGCTTCCAATGTGATATAGCTCCATCCGAAAGTTAATCCCACAGCTGGTTGAATGTTCAGGTCGAGACCGCGAATTTCATCGGCGTTGTTCCGATCTTTCCGTGGGGGACGACCAGCCAAAAAGGTGGTTTCTAATCCGCGGTAATTTCCACGCAGCATCACACCTGTTAATTTGTTATCCACCCGTAAATCCCGGTCCTCATATGAACGAAGAGCCAAGCCCCGGCCAAAGATGGCGTAGAAATCACCTCCCCGCAACTGGATGCCGTCCTTCTCAGCGGCAAAATAGAGCAGGGCAACCTCTTCTTTTCTCTGCCCTGCTTTGGAGGGCTGAAAGGCCTCAAAGCGAAGGCCAGTTGTCAGAAAATCCAGGCGATAGGTAACGTCCAACCAGTTTTCCAGGGTTTCCTCATGCTCGTCGGTGTTCCAGGAATACTCCAGCTGGTTGCTCAAGTCGAATCCAACCAGCTCCACGGCTTTGGCCAGATGCACTCCGCCGAGACTCAAGAGCATATAGAAAAAAATGCCCGTGATAGGGCATAGCTGGAGCAATCTCGTCATGGCCTCAGTTCTCACATCCCTCTTTCGCCTGGCTATCGCTTCCCTCCTTTTTTATCTCTTCTTGGTCGCTTCTTTTCTTTTCCTGCGATTCTTCACCACTTCCTCCCACTCCTGCACCCTTTTCAGCACCGATACCTTGAGCCCCTTTTTCTCCTTCTGCTCCTCCCTCACCCTCTCGCTCTGATTTTCCCTCCTCCACATCCTCCTCTGCCACTAACAAGGGCGCTATTTTCTCCGCCAGCACCTGCTCATCGCCGGGGCGATAGCCCATCCGTTTGTAGACCATGCGTCCCTCTTTGTCCAGCAAAACGGTGAAGGGAAGTGCTCGGAAGTTGAACTTCCGCTGGGTGCTGTAATTGTCGTCCAGCAGAACCAAAAATGTGTAGCGATGTCCCTTGACGAAGCTGTTAACCTTGGAGAGGCTCCGGGGGGCATCCTCGGAGATGGCCACCACCTTGAGCCCTCGTTCCTTGTGCTGTTCGTAAAGCTCCTGCAGATGGGGCAGTTCCTTGAGGCAGGGCTTGCACCAGGTGGCCCAGAAAGAGATGAGCACGGGGCCCTGGCCCAACAGATCACTCAGGGCGACCCGCTTTCCGTCCAGATCCTTGATCTGAAAGTTCGGGGCCATGGGCAGTTTCTCTTTTCCTTCCTTCTCCATGGCGGCGCACCAGGAGACGAGAATCAGGCCCATGAGAACGGCCGAGATGAATACAGAATAACCAAATCTTTTTCTCATGTAAAGGCAATCCTTTTTCGTTTAACGAGCCAACACCAGTTTGCGGGTTTGAGAGAATTCTCCTACTTGAAGTTGGCAAAAGTACACACCGCTGGCCAGATCCCGTCCCAGGTCATCCTTCCCATCCCAGACGACGATATGTCTGCCCGGCCTTAAAACCCCAGCCATCAGGGTTCGCACCTCCTGGCCGAGGACATTGTAGATCTTCACAGAGACTGGTTTGGGATTCTCTCCGGGAACGTAGAGGGCAAAGGACGTCGTGGCGTTGAAGGGATTGGGGTAGTTGGGTGAAAGAAAGGAGTCCTCGGGTTTCGAAACGAGACCGGCTCTGCTCTCCACAGGAGTCGGTCCCTCGAAGTAGTTCATAATCCGCTCCATCAGCAGGGCCTGATCGGTGGCATTATCGATGGCCTCGAAGCCGAAGGCCAAATAGACGACCCGGTACATCCCCGTGCTGACGGTAAATGCCCCCATGTCTGGCCAGTCATAGAAATCAGTGTAGTGGAAAACCGGATAGGCAAAGTAAGTTTGCCCAAAGATGGGCTCAACGATATCGGGCGAGGTCTGATTGTTGGCTCCAGCGCCGCCAGATATGTTCAGCGTGCAGCCATCGGATATGCTATTTCCGGCAATGCCATTCAACATTAAGGTGCTCGCGTATTCTCCTCCGTATGCCGCCGAAAAGATACTCTCAAACCAGATGATGGTCGAAGAATCCGACTCCCCGCTGGCCGAGTCGCACAGGGCGTAGGCGATGTTCTGTCCGGAGATGAACAGCCGCCCTCCTCCGTTCAGGTAAGCTGTCAGGGCTTCACGGTCCTCATGGGTCAGCACCGGGGTGGCCTCCCCCGTGAACCAAACCACCGCCTGGAAAGGAGCCAGTTCCTCGCTTCCAATGATCGTGGTGGCGTTGTGGAGGGTTCCATGAGTCCAATCCGTGCTGTCCAGAGCGGCTTGGTAGTAGACCTCGTAGTCTTCGGTTCCATCGTCGTCCACCACCAGGACATCTACCCCCACATTGGTGATGGCCGTCAGCGGGATGGCCACCGCCTGAGCCGGATCGGTCAAGGAGCGAACCCTCACGGTCACGGTTCCTACGCCGGTGGCCACATCGCTGGTATCGATGGGTATGATATCGACGGTGAGGGTCTCAAGCTGGGCCGGGGCCATGATCACATCTGCAGAATCAAAAAAACAGCCCCAGGGGAAACAGGCTATGCTCTGCCAGATTCCGGGCAGATCCTTGTCCATAATCACCCGGTAGCTATCTGCCTGGGCGCCGGTGTTTCGCAAAACGGTGATAAAGTAGCCGAGGCTATCAGGATCAATCACTTTACCCTGGTTGTCGCAGGTGTAGGTAAAGGAGTAATCCTGGGCCCATGCGACGCCCACCCCGAGAAAAAGGACGCACATGAGAGCCAGGGGTTTTAAGCCGATCTTTGTCATCGCAAGCCTTTCACCGGGAGAGCCCCGCATACATTGAGCTGCCAGCCGCCAGGACCTCTTTGCTGAGATAGTCCTGGAGAAAATAGACGGATAAGATCTGCTCCCCATTCCATCCTGGCTGGAGCTCGGTTTCCTCCAAACGATACAAGGTGTCGCCGGCAGCGACGTTCATACCTTCTTCTCCATGAGCCTGAGGGCGTATTTCCCGCATGACATAATAAAAATCCTTCTCGCCGTTGATTCCCGGGGCCTGGCTCAGATGGATTTCCCTTTCCAGTATGACGAAGAAACCCCGCAAATCACTTGAGACCACGTTTTCCAACCCGATGATCCGGGCTGTACCCCGCCAGGTGGAACCGGTCACGGTATCCGTCACGGCGATGATCGCGGGAGAAGGCTCGGCTAATCTGCTCTCCACAGCCGCGAACATGGCCAAGGAGTCGGTGGAACCTGGACTTATCACCCCATCCACAAAGAGAACGGGAATAGTGGAGACTCCATAATAAGTATTTCTGGTGATGTTCTCAAAGCTGGCTGCTTCGTAAAAGGGATCTCCCTCCCAAGGATGATATTCGAGGCCCACCACCTTTTCCGGCCCCAACGTTTCCAGCAACCCGTTGATGATCTCATTGGTGGCGGGACAAGGCATACAATTTACGCTGGTGAAGTGCTCCAGTAGAACCACTCGCGCGCTGCTCATGATGAAAACAGCCTCTACCACTTGTCCGACAGATACGGTGACCTCCTGCGGCGAGCTCACATACCCCTCTAAGTCAACTCTGACAGTGTGGGATCCAATGGGAACGTCCTTCAGGGTGTCCGGGGTTACCTGCTGGGAATCCTCCTCGTCCAGAAAGATGGCCGCTCCTGGGATGCTGGAGGAGACGAAGATGAATCCCGTGAGAGGCTGCGTGGGATTCTTCTGGCCGCAGCCACTGAACAGGGCCATCGCAAACAAAGCGACAGCCAAGCCTCCTAGAATTATCTTGACCGCAATAGGAATATATCTGGTCGCCATAGAAACCCTCCATCCACTATCTGACAAACTCGAAATTACAAAAAAAACCTCCGGAGCGCAAGCAAAAAGCTCCGGAGGTCTGGTTGAAAATCCTGAGAATGCCAAATATCTTCGGACAATTAAGCAAAAGGCTTGATAGAAGTCTCATTTCCGCTCTGGCGGTTCTATATTGGTCACATGCCCGTCGAACTCACCAACCGCCTGCGAAAATCCCGACTCCTTCTCGCCGGCGACGGCCGTCACCTGATAGTAATAATGGGTCAAGGTATCGCCCACCGTGCCGGTATCGTCTAGGTAGAAAGCCTCCGCTGTGGAGTCAAAGGGGGGTGGGCTGGGCGAGAAGAAGGGCACGGTGTCCCGATAGACGTGATAGAGATCCACCTCTATGGGATTGCCATTGGTATCGACCACAACTGGCGACCACTGCAACAACAAATCATTCTCGACCAGGTCGATGGTCAGGTCGTCTATCCCGTCCGGCACGGGGGTGAGCACCGGCTTCTGGATGGCCTGGAGCACCTCTTGAGTACTGTTGTCCTGAACAAAAGCCACGATTCTGCAATTCTCCACCGCCCACACTGTTAGTATGGGGAAATCTTGGGAGACGGTCACGGTCTCGCCCTCGGCGATGGTGATGGGCACCCCCAAGTGATCGGGGCGATAATCCCGCAGCAACTGATTGTAAGTCTTTCCTCCATAGTATACGCCGTCCTCGACGACGGCCACGCGCACCCGCAGGGTGGTGAAGGGAATGGTGTCCGTGGCCACCACCTCCACGTGGGCGGTACCACTGTCGGCCTTGGGAAAATCGACCTGAAGATCAAGGGTGACGGGACTGGACACAGATAACCTGTTACCAATCAATATTTTATAGTCTGACCTCGTGGCAGGAACGCTGCCTGAATGACCCGTTTTATCTGTAATGCCATCGGCCCACAGGGTGGGCGTCCAATGGGCCCAACCCTGACCTGGAACGAGGGTTGCCGGATACCAGAAAAACCTATCATAGGCATCCTGGGAATATCCCCCACAGGCATTATGCACTTCATTTCGAATTACGGCTAACTCAGAAGGGGCGAAATCGTACTCGACAACACTGTCAAGCGCCGGATTGGCGATTGTGCAGGCCCCTCAGTAGCAACTGGTAAACAATTCCGCCAGCACACAGCGCTGTGTGGCGCCCACGGAGCCAACCAGTAGCAAACCCAGGTAAAAACTGATTACCCAGAATACAATTAGCTTCTTTTTTTGCATGTTTCCTCCAAGTCAAAATGGCTGAGAACAAAAACAGGACTTTTTTCATTTCGTCCTTAATTTACATCTTATCATATCTCTCGCTTTTTGTCAAGCATTAATTCAAAAATGTCCTTTTAACAGGTGCTGCTTGCTGCGCTTTTGGTATTAAATTCTGATAATCTAACAATCTCCCGTTGGCTATCCGGTGAAGCAGCCTTATCGATAAGTACCTTAGTTCAGACACCCAGATGTGAACTCAGGTTTTGGTTAACGCTCTGGAGGTCTAATGTGAATTTAAGCCCTATCTTCACTACTTTGCGGGGAGAATGTTAATATCCATCTCTCCAACTTGTCCAGATAACCCAGATTCCTCACCGCCAGATACGGCCATTACCGAGTAAAAGTAATGAGTTCCAGTGTCTCCTACCACACCAGTATCGTCCACATAGAAGGTGTCCACGGTGCTGTCGAGAAGAATACCGCCAAGCGAAAAGAAGGCCACTGTATCTCGATAGATGCGATAGAAATCTACCGCCAAGGGATTTCCCTGAGTGTCTGCGGTCACCGCTGACCAATCCAACCTCAGGTCATCTCCGACCAGAGTGACTATCAGATCGGCGACCTCCTCGGGGACGGGGACAACGACTGGACTCTGGATGGCCTGGAGTACCTCCCGGGTGGTATCATTCTGCACGAAAGCCACGATCTCACAATTCTCCGCATTCCAAGCTGTTGGGATGACAAAATTCTCAGAGTGGTTTACGGTATCGCCCTCTACCATGCTCAGGGGTATACCGAGCGTGTCGGGAAAATAATCCCGCAGAACCTGATCGAAGACCCTTTGTCCGGAGATGAGGCCAGACTCGATGACGGCCATGCGCAGCTTTAGACCTGTGAAGGCAATCGTATCTGTGGCCACCACCTCCACGTTAACGATACCGCTGTCGTCCTTGGTGGGAAACTCGATGTGAAGATCAAGGGATAGCGGGCTGGGCACAGCTCGCCGGGCCTCAATTTTGGCCTTATAGACGGACCGAGTTGAATCCACGTCAACGACATAGTACGTCTGCTGGTCGACGCCGTCACACCACAATGTAGGAGTCCAATGATCCTCCCAACCGAAGAGCGGATGATAAGTGGCTGGATAATAATTGAATCGGCTTTTGACTTCGGCTTTATAAAAGATGCTGCCTTCCACATGATTGCGAATCACAGCCAGCTCAGAAGAGCTGAAATCGTACTCGACAACACTGTCAAGCGCCGCATCGGCGGTCGGACAGTCGAATCACATGGTGCTGGTGAACATCTCAGCCAGCACACAGTGCTCTGTGGCTCCCGGCCTGCTCACCAGAATAAGGCCAGCCACCAAGGCGAGTCCCAGAAAGAGACACAATTTCTTTGCTTCCATACACACTCCTGGTTGAGAGTGCACCTGGAAATATGACCCAATTCATTCCAATTTATCTATTGTTTCATTTTATCACACCCTAGTTTTTTTGTCAAGAGGAAATCTCCAAAAGAGAAATTTCACAGTTTTTCCCCTTTTTTCACTGCCTCATCTCAAGATAAAAAATCCAGGTCATCTTCAAAACAATCCTGCGGCAATATGCAAAGCTCCAAACAATAGGAAGAGTTTGGAGAACTCACATGCTGCCACTATTTGCTGGATAGAAGGCTTCTATCCAGCTCCCCGACCAGTCCGGAGAACTCCGATTCTTTGTAGCCAGACACTGACGTCACAGCATAAAAGTGATGTGTCCCGGTATCGCCCACTACTCGAGTAAGGTCCTATCAAAAAAATTTTTTATTTTCCCCTTGACAAACATGGGTGTGAAAGGTGTAAATAGAATATGAAGTCGGGTAATGTACAGAGAATCAAATACGAAAAAATCAGCTTCTCGAAATCAGGTGAATATTTACAGAATAACTCAATAATCAATAACTCAAGTAAAACTTTGAACTTTGACAAGGAGGGCTGTCATGGTAAAAAAAATCAAGGAGCTCTTGGGGAAAGAGGCCACCCAGCTCCTCAACCATTCCTGTGCATTTCCCAAAGAGCAGCTCCATCTGCCCGGACCCGATTTCGTGAACCGGGTCTTTAGCCTCTCTGACCGACATCCCGCAGTTCTTCGTAACCTGCAGACTCTCTTCGATCATGGCCGCCTAGCCAAGACGGGCTATGTGTCCATCCTGCCCGTCGACCAGGGCGTCGAGCATAGCGCGGGGGCTTCCTTTGCTCCCAATCCCATCTACTTCGATCCCGAAAACATCGTCAAGCTGGCCATAGAGGGCGGCTGCAATGCCGTGGCCTCCACCCTGGGCATTCTGGGGGCCATCGCCAGAAAGTACGCTCATCAGATCCCCTTCATCGTGAAAATCAATCACAATGAGCTGCTTACCTATCCCAACGAATTCGACCAGATCCTCTTCGCCAACGTGGAGCAGGCCTTCGACATGGGGGCAGCGGCCGTCGGTGCCACCATCTATTTTGGCTCCCCAGAGAGCAACCGGCAAATCCAGGAAATCTCCGAGGCGTTTCAGTACGCCCATGAGATGGGCATGTTCACCGTTCTCTGGGCTTACCTCCGCAATCCGGCTTTCAAAACCAAGGAAAAAGATTACCACACCGCCGCCGATCTCACCGGACAGGCCAATTACCTGAGCGCCACTATAGAGGCCGACATCGTCAAACAAAAGCAGCCCACTAATAACGGCGGCTACACCGCCCTCAAGTTCGGCAGAACCCATGAGAAGGTCTACACCGAGCTGACCACCGATCACCCCATCGACCTGACGCGGTACCAAGTGATAAACTGCTATATGGGACGCGTCGGGCTAATCAACTCAGGGGGCGCTTCGACGGGAGCGGGCGATCTGGAGCAGGCCGTGAGGACGGCGGTGATCAACAAGCGGGCCGGGGGGATGGGGCTTATCTCTGGCCGGAAGGCCTTCCAGAAGCCCATGAAGGAGGGCGTCAAATTACTGAATGCCATTCAGGACGTGTATTTGTGTGAGGAGGTGACGGTGGCATAGTGGTGAGAAGCGGCAAGTGGCAGTGGCATTTGGCAGCAAAGAATGGCAACAGCAATGGCAATGAAAAGAGGAGGCAGGAAGCAGGATGCAGTAGGGGCACGACGTGCCCCTTTTCGGATACCTGTATTCTGATCTCGGCGCTCGCTGTGCGATACGATTTTCCGTTGTCGGAGATTGGGTAATCGAAGCTCAACAGATTTTTTCATTATGTCATTCCCGCGAAAGCGGGAATCCAGCGACTTTTCCAAATGTTCTCAAACAATTCGATCGCCGTGGATGTTATCAGCCACAGCATGTCTACTCCATCACCTTTCTACCCTGGCGGATGATAAAATCCGCCAGGAGCAGGAAAAATGAGATCCTCCGGCCTTTTCAAGGCCTCAGAATGACAGAAAAAGAAAGCCGTCGTGTGAGGCCACCCGACGGCACGAAAGGAGTGAAGAGAGGGGCAGTGCTCGTCCCTTATCTTTTCACAGATTCCGAAGCCCTATTCTCTGGTTCCGATTAACGAGTCCCGGGTTTTTCCGATTACCGATCAACGATAACCGATTACCGGTTTCACTCCTGATAATCCATCTCAAACCGACTCAGATCGGACGTGTGCTTTCTGTCCCGCTTTAGCTCGTGTTCGTAGATGACTCTTCCCAGATTGGCCAAGAACGGCAGCCCAATATCATCGTATTCATAGTGATCGTCATTGAAGATCTGATTCTCATTCACGTAGATCATGGCCGTCAGCAGAAACTCGATCTTCTTCTCGAAATCCACGATATAGGCGTTGTCCGTGAGAGTCCCGTAGGCCAGACCGGACTTGCTGAAGATACGGATGTGGTCGGGAATGGGATCCTTGCTGTCGCCGAACATGAAGAATTTCACGTAGCTGTCGTTATACTCCTCTGGATCGTACTGGGGATATCGGCTCTCCCTGGGCATCATGGACATGACCTTGTACAACAGCTCATAGTCATCCTCGGTCAGGTTGAAGCGACGCTTTTCGGGCACGGCTTGGGGGAACATGATGGCCTGGAGCAAACCCTGAAGGACGTCCAGGGAGACGTAATTCGAGCGAGTAAAATCCTTGGGCTCGTGGTACATTTTCCCTCCGCTGATATACCCCTTGCCGCGCAGGATGGGTTCGGGGGCGCTGTACTGGGTGGGATTGTAGACCAGGGGCTGCTGGTAGATGATCCTGTCGCCATCATAGAAGCTGAAGGGATTGGTGTTGCGGTTCTGGTCCGATGTGCGGGCAATGGCCAAGCGATGAGTGATGCGAATATTCCCATAACCCTTTCCCCAGAGGGTCTCGTTCAGATATCGCTGCCCCAGGAACTCGTACAGCCGATTGTAGGCGTCGTTGTCGCTGACCACGAACAGCTTCTTGACATAATGGGAAATGGAGGGCAGTCCCGTGGGGGAGGTCTCGTCTTGCTCCACACTCGTCTGAGCGGTATAGGCGCTGTCGATACGCAACGGGGTGTATTTATCCAGCCCCTCGACGCCCAGCTCGTTGAGCTTCTCCAGGGCCAGAAAGGCGGCGGCCAACTTGATGGAGCTGGCTGGATAGAAATAGGCCTCCGGATCGAACCTGAAGGTATAAGTCAGAAAATGTGGCTTATTCTCCCCGTCGCGGTCGATCTGGGTGTACAGAATTTGTACTTCATGCTTATCCAGTTGCGCCAAAACCTGCCCGAACAAGTCCGGCCGCGACTTCAACAGTTTCTCTATGAAGCCGTCTTTCCCAGCAGCCTGAGCATGAAAAGCGCCAGTGAAAAGCAACATCATGACCATTACCCCATGAGAAATGCGCCATCGGATTCGCATCCTGGATCTGTTTCGCGGTTTCATCCCTTATTTTCCTCAGTTCCCCTGAGTATTCTGTGACCTAAACAGAACCACTTTGGAACAATAGCCCAGCCCCTCTTTCTCAATATCTTTCCCGAATTTCCTCCAGACCTCCTCGAAAGGAGCTGCTGGGATCCCATATATCTTGGGGACGTTTTGGCAGGCAAACTGGATGTACTCCCGAGCCTGTGGCGGTGTCAGCTTTCTTCTGGTGTAATAAGGCTCCTTTCCAACAAGCGAAAATCCAGCATCTGAAAGCATCTTCTCATATACTTGAGCGCTAAGCCAGGTGGCCCCACAAGTATAGGAAAACACCTGTATCTCCAGCTGCTGCGCCCTGCTCTCCATCTCCTCTGGAGGCATGGCCACAAACCAGAACTCGCCCTCCGGCTTGAGAACTCGGCTTACCTCCACGAAGGTTTGAGCAACGCCCGCTCTTTTCCGGGTCATGTGTATGTCTTCCAATCCCAGAAAATTCACAACCAGATGGAAGACTCTATTTCGAAAACCCATCCTAGTGGCATCCATCTGTGCTGCTTTGATGCGATTCAAGAGGCCTCGTTTGAGAACGTTATTTCGAGTCTTGTGCACGTCGGATGCGGACACATCGATAGCCACTATCCTCACGTCGCTTTTGTAATTCGCGATCTCCAGAGCGAAGTACCCATATCCTGTGGCCAGATCCAGAAGGCACATTCCCGGCTGCAGGGGCAGTTTCTCGGCGATCTGACGCCGCACGCCACCGATCTTATCGAAGAAACCGGAATATTCACTTTCAGCTAAGTAATCCTCGTTCATTCTATTGAGCTCTTTAAAAAGTTGTGCTCATGATACTACCTCTCAATCTGACCATCGGTAATCCATCTGTTGGCGGATCTGCTCTCTGGCCTCCGGGCCGACTATTCTCTCGCAGAGATACAGTCCCAGGTCGATGGATGCCGCAACTCCCCCTGCGGTGATGACCTCGCCCTCGTCAACAATCCTCTCGCTCACCACAGACCGACAAAATCCCCGCAGATCTTCGAAAGCCTTGGGATGGGTGGTGGCCCTTTTGCCCCTCAAGAAATCCGCGGCACCCAGGAGCAAGGCACCAGTGCAGACAGAAACCTTTATACTGCTCGACCTCGCTGTTCTGATCCAATCGATGAACTGCACGTCATCGATCAACGTTCGAGCGCTGACGCCGCCGGGCACGATGATCATGTCGTAGTCTTCAAGAGGTTCGCCCACCTTGGTGGGCACAAAACACAGACCTGTGCCGTCGCGGACCTCATGGGAACAAGCGCAAACCTGCCATTCCAGATCCGGGATGAATCCCATGGTCTTGAGCCGAGCGATGGGATCGTAGACGCCGATAAAATCCAAGGCCGTCATTCCATCGTAAATGACGAATGCGACTTTCATGGATTTGTTTCCATTTCCAGATCACCACCCCCAACAACCTCTTCATCCTCAGGCCTCCATGGGGGATCCACAATGCACAGAAAGACCAAATCAGACTGTCCGTCGTTTCGGATTCTCTGAATCGATTGAGGAGGGATGTAAATCGCCTGTCCGGCCATGACCGCTTCTCTGTGGTCATCGACGTACATCTGGCCAGTCCCTTCCAGAATGTAGTAGACCTCCGCGCTCTTCAGCCTATGGGCTAAAGTAGTCTGGCCGGGCCTTACCCTGGTATGCGCCAGGCTGTATCGTATGGTGAGGTCCTCCTTGAGAGGATTCAACAACTCCCTCAGGATGGAATTGTCGCCGGCGATGATTTCTGCACATTTTCTTAGATCTTTGATGAACATACTGTCCCTCTCGAAAGCGTCACATTAAAATGATTATCAAGGGCTCTGATTCTTGTTAAGAATCCTTGTATACACCTCAGACCACCTGGAATCATCCCCAATGAGCCTTTCGAAGTTAGATTGCACCGCCTGAACCATCTCCTGGGCCGTGATCCCCCTCAACTTGGCCAATGCCTCGACCACCTCTGTAACCATCCGGGGCATTCCGGGGACGCCCGTCAACCACTCGAGACCACCGGGATTATCCGTCTCGGTGAGCAGCAGCTCCGTCGGTAATTCCCGGACTATCGTTTTGATGTCGTCAGAATGGAGGACTTCAAGGCCCACGGTGAAGTATATTCCCCTGTCCTTCAGTTCTCGAAGGATGTCCAGGGGTCCCGAATACCAATGCACGATGGCGCGCTGAATATCATACTGCCGCAGCAGCTTGAAGGTCTCCTGCTCCGCTCCTTTGGTGTGCAGGTTGACGATCTTATCCTGTTCTTTAGCCGCCGTCAGGAAGAACTCGAACACCTCTCGCTGCGCCGGATATTGACGAGTATCCTCCACAAATTGGTGGTCTAACCCGATTTCACCGAGCATGAGGCTCTGCTCGACGGCTCCGGTCAACTCCTGCAAGCGCTGGACATACTCAGGGGCTTTCCACGGATGCACCCCAAAAGTGGGCAGCACCAACCGGCTCATCTGGCCTATCTCGAGGTTGCGTCGATACGATGCAGGATCCATGGAGTTGCTGATGGTGAAAATCTCGTGTCCTTTGATCTCCTCCAGGGCTGATTCCAAGATATCGTCGGTGTAAAGGTCAAGATGTGCGTGGGCATCGATGAGCATATTAACTCAAGGCTCTGTTGGGAGGACTCTGGCTCTCGTCGGGACTCATCCTTTTCACGGTCTCTCCTGTCTCTCAAGCAATTGACGAATTGCCGTCAGTTCCTTTAAAATGTGTCCTAAAGTCTCCGAGTTACCCTCAGCTTTTGCCCCCTTTGGCAAGGTTGCTGGGCCGGCAATAGCAGAGCTTCCCACCTTTACCATGACGGCCTCTTTCAGTCCCTCCAGATCTTTCATCCCCTCCATTTTGAGCTCCGCCGTGGCGCCCTGTTGGCCACCGGCGCCGGCCGTTTGGCAGTGGATGGTTCCGACATGGTACTTTCGCTGAAGCGGCCCCTGGGTGATGTCCACGTTGGTGATTTTGTGATAGGGAACGGTGGCGAATCTTTTCCAGAACACGCCTTTTTGGCCCTTGATAACCTCTTCTGTGATGGAATACTCCAGGGATCTGAAGTATGCGGGAATCCAAAACAGAAAAGGCAACGCGAAAACCACCCACGCAGCCGTGCAAATGGTAAAGACAAGCTCGTTGACCATGAAAATCAGAATAAAGCAGGGAATGAAAATAGGAAAGAACACCAGTGACCAATGGATAAGCCAAACGGTTCTCTGCCCCCTCTCCGGCCTGACAAGTATCTGGTCCACTTTTTCTCCTTTCTTCGCCGACAACGCGATTTTTGGAATCAAATATGAACCGCCCCATGTGCCCCAATGCTGAGTCTTGATTCAAGTGACGCCTAGGGGCGCATGGCGATTAACTTGCATACAAACCATTTAAAATGCTTATGTTAGGCATTTTACTGAGTATCATAGCTTAATTTCTTAACTACCTGCTCAACGTTTTTCGGTAGACGAGATGAAAAGGCTCTCAGATTCTTGTTCAAACTATATTCCTCTGAAGGGTCAACGGCATAAAATGAAACCGTGTTATCGCCACATACCAGATTATTATAGATCTTCCACGCTCCGACTTTGTTCCACTGGGAGGGTATTCCACCACACCCCTTAAACCAGCTTTCATATATAATAGCAATTCTAACATTCTTTTGCCTTGCCAAATTGGATATCTGCAGTCTGTCATACCTCCCTTTTCTCAATAGCTCTGTTATCTCGTAATTGCCCAGTCCCCATAAATCGAGACATTCAAAATCCGCTAAGTAGTTAATAGCTCCAATATCATTTGCAGCTACCGACTTTCCTTGATAGAATTCTTTAAGAAACAACCCCATTTGGTACTGCTGTTCATAGATATTTGTGGTGGCTTGAGGCGTAGATTTTAGCGATTTTATCGCCCTTGAGTCGAAAGAGACAAGAATAATGAGAATGATAAGGGCTTCTGCTATGTACTTGAGCATTAAGCTCCTGCGCACTGCAAAGGATAATTTCCTGGATAGAAGGTCACCCATTCCGATGACCATGACAAATAGGCCTAGAGCTACCAGATATGCTTCGTATCTATTGTACCAACCTGTCTTGGCAAATTGCATGTGCAAAAGAGCGCCGGTGATGAAAATGACCATCATTATTCTGGTGTCTCTCCATATTCCCTTTTGCTTGCTATATTGAAAAAGAAAGATGATCAAAGCTCCTAGAATGAGAATTTGCATGTCAGGAGCTGATTTCATTTGATTATAAAGATTGTCCACGGAATGACTGAAAAAGTTAATGATTCCGGATAAAGAAGAAAACCTAGGCACCTGACCCTTCAAGAGAATAGGGTTTGGCAAGAAATACCATCCATTTGAAATTGAGATGACTCCATATATTATTATTGGAAGAAGACCTGCTCCACCTAATCCCAAGGAAAGTATCGGTTTTCTTCTTAGAAGCAATAGTACGCTTACCACAAGAATCAAAAACAGCCCTTCGTAACGAGCCATCGTGACCAGGGCTGCCAATATCGACCATAAAATGTACCGTTTCTTAGAGGATTTTTCATCTGAGAGAATTTTAGCGGAAAAATAAACAAATAATATGGTTATAAGTGCGTGCATGATATGTTCCTGGCCAAAAAATATCAGTGCGGGCAAAGGAGTTAAAAAAGTTATGGCCAATAATCCTAAACAGACGAAAAGGAGTCCTATTCCATATTTCCTAAAAAGAAAATAGGCTGACAAAATTAAAAGGGTTCCAAAAATACAATTCAGTACAAATGGGCTGACCTCACTTCTTCCCAACAAGAAGTAAATCAAAGATATCACTAACGTCCAAAGAGGCGAAGATGACGATGATGTAAAACCCTCTTTATTTATTCCCCAAACTCCATGTTGTGCGAAATTCTTTGCAATTGCCATATGGATATAAGGGTCATCAAGACCATAGACGAGATGCCCCTGATTCTGTTTGACAGACAGGGTCAACAGTATCGCAATCGTTCCCCAGAAGACCGCTAATCCTATGATCAGAGGCCAATGTTTTTTAACCAAGCTGGCCATGAATCTTCACCCGCGGCGATAAAAAGGATCGCCGATAATCCCACCATACTGCAAAGCTTAGCTTTTATTGGCTAAATTACCCACTCACTTCCCGTCCATAACCAATGAGCCCAAATTTCCAGCGCCCAGCCTAGAATATTTAGAGCAAGCAGGCTGAGGTTGAGATAGGCTTACGGTAACCGCAAATACGTTCTTGCCAAATGTCTCCATCAGGTCTTGCAATGAGAATGATATACTTGAATCTGTTATGCTAACGGAACTTACGCGACGTCATTTCAACCTCCTCATTTTCTCTTTTCGTAAACCCAAAGACTTCTCCCAGAAGCTAGACGATGAACCTTCAATGAATAGCGGCGATGAAACGCCGGATTCATATACAACTCTTTATCACTTAAGAATACAGGATATTGTGACCCCAAACTGGAACCGAACAAGATATAATCTGGACTTCTCGATAGAACATAGGCTCCATCGCCCTTTTCATGACCAGCCCAACCTTTCCCCATTCCCGAGATCTGACGATGTGCGATGCGGTTGTCATTCATTCCCAGCATATCTATAGTTTTAAGCTTCGCAAAAAAGGGAACACTTCCAGCGGTATTTGTTGCTATCACAGCTTGCGGGGAGGTGTGCTTTCGAAACCAAAGTCCAACTTCTTTGCCATGCAATGCGACTTTGTCATGAATTATGTGCCCATAAATCTCACTATCAATTCTCATTTGAGCGATATTATATAAAACAAAGACCGTCACAATCAAAAGGGCTGCCAGCTTTTTCCTGATGAGCAATGATATTGACATGGCGGAGACAAGACACAATAGAGGCGCAATTGGGGCGAAGAATCTGAATGCAGGCATACAATCTCCGCCGACCAGTATTATATACATCGTGTATGTTGCCGCCACAAGTGGCAATATGAATAAGCTCCCATACCTGCTGAGCCATTTGCGTGATGCGCTTGCCAGGGATGAAATTATCAAGAGAAACGCCGGAATGGAGAAGCGAAACGCATATTTCAAACCTCTTGTTACTAGGTCAATGCTCATACCAGCTTTGGCATAGAATGTGTTAGGTAATAAATAACCATAGTATGAATACCTCCACATAAAATAAGGAAGATAGATAATAAGATGGCAAATCGCTAAGTAGAGAACCGCCTTATTCCCATTTTTAAGGCTTGCGACCAATTGATCAACGAATATGACCGCAAAGACCAGCACACCCTCTGGACGAGCCATTGTCGATAGGGCACATATAATCCCCAGGAAACCTAACCGCCGTCTGTTATCGGCCAGATGTTTTGTCGACGCATAGATCAGGAGTGATAATAACGTGACAAAAGCAAATAATGTAACCTCCATTCCGCTTGTGGCCCAAGGCGTGAATATACCGCAAGTACCGAGCAATACGGCGCCGAGGGCAGAAACTTTCCTATCAATCTTCCTGATAAATCGATGTGTGTGAGCCAATAGCAGGATACAACTTATGCTGAACAGCATTCCCAGAAGCTTGGAAAAGAAAATAATATCAAAACCAACTCTTCTCCCTATGGCCAACAATACGACCCACAAGAAGGAAGTGTATCCCTCCACCCTTTCACCGATATTATATACCAGACCATGCCCCGAGAAGAAGTTCTCAGCGTATCGAAACAGAATAAACGCATCATCCAACATCCACGGATAAATACAAATGTTATGAACGGCAATTGTGATTATCGAGACGGCCACTGCTATCCATGTAAGAGATTTTTTGGCCAATACAGGCCTCCAAGCCACGAGCTATTCTTTCAAGAAGACGCCGGAGAGAAGAATCCATTTGCGCACAAGGAAAGATGCTGCTTTTTGCATATCCCTCAAGTTAACCGTTCTCTTTCACCCTCATAAACTCCCGGTAAAAGGCGACGTGCTTCTCGGCGATGGCCTCCCAGCTGAATTGCTCCTGAATGGTCTTGCGACCTGCCTCGCCCAGGCTGTCGGATAACTTCCGGTCTTTCAGCAGCCTTATCATGGCCCGGGCAAATTCCTGGGCTTTTTGGGGGTCCACCAATAGCCCATTTTTCTCCGAGTTGATCACGTTGCGGATGCCCCCGAACTTGGAGGCCACGATCGGTCGGCCACAGGCCATGGCCTCCAGGGCTGTCATGCCGAAAGGCTCGAAGATCGACGGCAGGGCAAACAGCTCGCTGTGCCGATAGTAGGGGACGACGAGCTCATCCGGGACATAGCCCATGATGTGCACTCGATCTGACATGCCCTTCTCTTCGAGGATCTTCTCCATAGAGGCCCGCACCTCCAGTTCGGTCTCCTGAGGCTTAGGAGAGCCGCCACCGATAACCAGATGCACATCCGGCACCTGTTTTGTGACCATATCGAAAGCATACAGAAGGAGATCGTGCCCTTTGTTGCTGTCGATACGACTCAGAGTGAAAACATATCTGGCCGGCAGGTCGGTTTCCGCTGGCCGTTCCCCTGGCTCGAGGGGACGGAAGGTGTGCACATCCACTCCCGGGGGAATAACCTCCACATTGTCCGAAGAAAATCCGTACAGCTCCTCAAGCTTCTTCTCCTGGACCTGGGTGGTGACCGTTTGAGCCTTCACCGATCGAAAGATGCGCAGCTCCTCCGATATGCGGTGCTCGAAGTTGTATTTCTTCTCCATAGCTTCGGGATCTCCCCCCATCTGCTGGCGCTTCCATGCTCCCAGAGAGTGGGCGGTGAAAAAGGCCGGTTTATCAGACGCTCTGGCCACATCCAGGGTGACGATGCCCGCGTCCACATAATGGCCATGGAAGATGTCATAGTAGAGTTTATTCTTGCGGATGAATTTAACCATATTTTCCGCCAGTTCAGGCAGTATCCCGTAGATCTCCTCTTTAGGTATGAATTTCCATGGACCGGCCGGTATCCGGATAACCCGAACGCCAGGAGAATGAGGCACTGTTTCGATCTGCTTTTTGGCACGATCAAACCATCTCGTGTAGATGTCCACTTTTATTTTATGAGTTGCCAGAGCTTTCGCTAACTGGAGCACATAGACCACCTGTCCACCAGTGTCCGTCCTGCCCAGCTGTGGCACGGGGTCAAAATAACCATGTGTGCTCAGCATGCATATGGCCTGGAGCCTGGCATCTGTTCCTTCAGGCATTCTTTTTAACCTCATAGTCTTTGGTGATGATGATATCTGCTTTGGGCTTGTGGGAGGATATGATCTGGTGCTCAATCTTGAGAATCTTTTCAAGAAATTCATCCTGTTCTTCCCTGGCTCTGCGTTTGCGTGACTTCTTTGTGTCGACATAACTGCGGTCGATGAAGATGTGTCTGTCAACATTCTTCAGAAGAGTCGTGTACGTTCCCTCGACGATCACCGCCTTAACGCCCTTTAGTGCTATGGTTTCCTCGACAATTCGATCCTCGTCGAAAAGCACCAACGGTTTTTCGATCTCTTCTTTCCCCATCATGATGTCCTCGAGATTTTGGTCCAGCAGTGTCAGGTGAACCTCACAGAGTCCCACGTGATGAATATCTATCCTACGCAAGCTGGCGTTTGTCTTGGGAGGATATACGAAGTAGTCGTCCTGTTGGATGATGACGCTTTGAAAATCCTTTTCAGCGAGCAAGTCACTGAGGGCAGCGGCAACTTCCGACTTCCCGCTCCCGGACTCTCCGGCGACGGTCATGATGAATCTACCCTGGTGTTTTGTGATCTCCGGCAGGAAGAAATCCATCAGCTCGCGGGCAGCTCGAATGTGCTCTTCTCCAATGATGAGTTTATCGCCTTTCATTTACATCATCTTCCTAAAAGAATAGTATTCCATTTAATACAAACGGGAGATGTTTCTTCTCGATGAACTGCTACTACTCGCTGAGAGCAAAGGGTATATTTCTGCGATTTACTCTCGTAATTCTTTCAGGATCGCCTCCGTCGTCAACACAAAGGCAAAGCCAAAAGCAAGATTTAGCAGACTGGCTAGATGCATCTGTTCATCGACACTCCCTGTGCCATCTGCGGGGATGAAGATCCTGTAGTCTCGGTAATAAGCATCTCGGGCTGTAGATTCACAACATAGGTTGGTCATGATGCCCGAGATGACCAGGTCTTCGACTTTCAAACAGCGCAGCACCGTCTCTAAATCAGTATCGTAAAATGCTGAATATCGATGTTTGGAAACCACCTTCTCATTTTGAAGCGGGGCGACATCCTTATGTATCCTGCTTTCCATATTGCCTTCCAAGCACATACCCTTCCACCACCACTCCATAATGCCAGCATCAAGCTTTTGGGGGTGATGAACATGTTGCGTGAATATTACCGGTCGACCCGCCTTGCGAAATGCCGCCAGAAGTCGCTTCAGCATTGGGATAATGGCTAGTCCCCCACAGGTGAAAGTAGGGGAACCGGGATCCAAGAAGAAATCCTGCATATCAATGATGAGAAGAGCTGCTTTATCTCGATTGAGCCGCATCCGATGTTGATTGAATGAGGCGATCTTCTCCAGCCAGAACTGCGTTTTGGCGCCAAGAGTTTCTGGTGTTACATAGGGCTTCATAGGCCTTGCTCCCTTTTGGGCGTTTTGCTTTCTGGAAGAACACTCGCATTTCCAGGAAAAAGCGAAAAAGGCAGATAGACAAAATCAACGAAAGCCTTTAAGGATGTGGCTATTCTTACACGCATCACCTCCGCTGGCCATCGGTAGCCAGGCCTCTTTTTATGGGATGGAGACAATGAGCTCTCCACCACGCAAATACATGAATCCACAGAAACTCAATAAGTCTGCCGGCAAAGATAGACCAGGAGCAACCCTCTGTCAAGATTTTTCCCAGACACCCGCATTCACACAGTTCGAGGAATAGCCAAGATAAATTGATGAAAAAACCGTCGACTGCCTAAATCAGCGTCGACGGTCCAAGAGAGCTGAATATTTCCCTTTTTCCCGAATATACCAAGAAGTTCATTTCACAGACGAGATGTCCTTATCGAACTCCCCAACCACCCGGGACCAGCCCGACTCCAGACCACCGGCCACGGCGGTGACATAATAAGATCCGTTGGCCTGGGTATCGCCTACATGACCACAAGAGCTATCCAGGTATGACAGCTCCTGAGTAGAGTCGAGAAGGGTCTTGGGGCCAAGGACCAAATAGAGACTCGTGTCCTTGAACACCCGATAGTAATCTACCGCCAGGGAATGGCCCCATTTGTCTTTCGTCACCGGAGACCAAGTGAGTAGCAGCGATGAACCGGCCAAAGTAAGCTCCACATCCCCTACGGTCGCCGGGACCTGAGATACGGGAATCCACGTCTGAATGCTCTGCAGCACCTCCCTGTTGGTGGTGTCGCCCTGCACAAAGACCACCAGATCGCAGTTCTCGGGAAGCCACTGGGGGTCCAGGGTGAAATTTGTGGTGTCACGAAAGACTTGTCCCTGTTCGATGGCGAAGCTCACGCCGACCTCGTCAGGACACAAATCTCTGAGAACTTCTTCGTATACCTCGTCCTGATGAACCAGCCCCGATTCGATGAGGGCATACCTCAGATACAGTATGTCCGCCTCCACGGAGTCGACGGCGGCCACCTGAGTGATGGCCTGGCCGTTGCGGCTCAGAGTGTCGTAGGTCACCGATAAGCTCATGCTCAGGGGGCTGGGAATTGCCAGGCGAATTTCGATGGAGTCCTTGTATGCGGCATAGGCCAGCGATTCCGAATATGCATCTTTGATCTGCATGCCGCCATCGAAGAAAAGCCTGGGAAAGCCATCGATTGCATAATAATCAAAAGCCCGATCATCAGCTTTTTGCTGATAAAAAGGATTGGCGGGGGCATTCATGGGGTGATATCGGATAATAGCCAGGAGGTCGTCCTCGTATTCCTCGGTGAGGGAGTCCAGAGCGGCCTCTGCGTGGGGACAGCCGTGACACGTGACGAATGTGTAGAGCTCCACCAAAACGCAGCGCTCCACCGCCCGGGCCGTGGGGATGGCAAAACAAAAAGCCAAGAGGATCAGGACTATGCTGCCCTTGATACAGC
>SMTZ1_10001463_pt1 | contig 23674 bp, 15 predicted proteins | sample DeeMarSWOR136_30_FD_25667 | JGI IMG/M metagenome (IMG submission 25667) | reverse complement strand
CTTAGCTGCGCTAAGCGGTAAAGGCATCTTTGATGCGGTATTGGCGCTTGCGCGCGGTTAAGAGCTCTTCGAGCGGAAAAAACTAACCGTCGCAGCGCGACCATAACCGTTCAACAGAGCCGTCTAATGACAGCTTAGCTGCGCTAAACGGTTCAAAAACAAGCATATGAGCCACAGAGCAACGGAGAATCGGTAAGAACGACAATAACAGATTAAACGATCTAAACGGTATTAACGGACTAAACGAGTTAAGTGCAAGTCGGGCAAATTGTTGACAATAAAAAATTTATGTGTAAAATTCAATATGGAAAACACATTCATTTCAATCATCCTGATTATTATCGCTATTGGCGCCCTTTTTTTTATCGCGAGAGAATTAGAACAAACAAAAAGAAAAAAATTACAGGGAATTATTTTCCTTCTTCTGTGCATTCTATTTCTTATTTCGCAAATTTCATATTTGCTCCACCCTGCGTTGAAATATAAGAATTATGGAGGACTCTTTGGCTACTATTCATCTTCTTGGGTTTTCTGGCTCGTAGGCTTCTATTTCTTCATTATCCCATGTCTCTTAGGTTACTTGGGTTTCATACATCTTTTTAAGCCAGAAAAAAATATCAATATTCATTTATTGTATCTGATCCCTATAGGTGTCATCGTCGATACAGTATTCTCGCGTTTTATCAATGTCACGGTCAATAATATTTCGGCAGGTGGCATACTTGGTTCAATTATCAGTAAATTTTTACTCAACTACTTTGGGCAACTTGGAACATATCTCATCCTGTTGTTTGGCATCATCATAGTAGCATTCATGATGGTGAAAGAGAAAATTTTCCGCAGACCTGAAAAACTCACGATTGAAACTGTAGCAGTGAAAGAAAAGACGAAAACGGATAAGAAAAGAAAAAAGAAAGAGAAACCAAAAAAAGAACAATTGCCTACCGAGACTGAGGTGAAAAAGAAAGTACCTAAGATTGATTTCAAGGTTGAATTCCTGAATATTCTTCAGGAACCACCGAAAGATTACGGTGTTAATGAAGAATTATTAAAAAAAGAAGCCGAACTTTTGTCAAGCCGCCTTGCAGAGTTTGATGTTGCAGGCAAAGTTGTCGGCGTTGAATCTGGACCGGTGATCTCAAGGTTTGAATTCGAACCCGCTCCGGGCGTAAAGGTTAACAGAATAGCAAACTTAGATAGTGACCTTGCACTCGCTTTGAAAGCAACTAGGATCAGAGTTGTCGCTCCAATTCCGGGAAAATCAGCAGTTGGTATTGAAGTACCAAACCGTGAACGCAGTCTCGTGTGTCTGAAGAGCGGAATTATGGATCCGAATTTTGAGAATAGTCAATCGCCGCTCGCAATTGTACTCGGTGAAGATATCACAGGCAAACCGGTTGTAGATGACATATCCACTATGCCACATATGCTAATTGCCGGTACAACTGGTTCAGGTAAAAGTGTATGTATCAATACGATCATTTTGAGTCTCTTATACCACTGTACCCACAAGGATCTGAGATTCTTGATGATCGATCCCAAACGGCTTGAACTTCCGATGTATAACACAATTCCGCATCTATTGCGACCAGCAGTCATCAAACCTAAGAATGCTGTGAATGAATTAGAGAAACTTGTTTCGATAATGGAACTCAGGTATCGTGATTTTGCCCGCGAAGGTGTTCGAGACATCGATGGATATAATGAAAAAATGAGAAAAAAGAACGAGGAAGTAAAACCATATCTGCTGATCATCGTTGATGAACTTGCCGATCTTATGCTCACTGCACCAAGTGAAATCGAAGAAAACATAACAAGATTAGCCCAGATGTCACGTGCTGTTGGCATCCACCTCATCCTGGCAACACAAAGACCTTCGGTTGATGTGATCACTGGTTTGATAAAAGCAAACTTCCCCTGCCGTATAGCGTTCCAGGTTGCATCCAAGACTGATTCACGCACTATCCTCGATATGAATGGTGCAGAATCACTCTTGGGGCGTGGGGATATGTTGTTCCTCCCGCCAGGAAAAGGTACACCAATAAGGCTGCACGGCGCCTATATATCGACCGAAGAAGTGAGTGGCATTAGCAATCTTATCGCCAGAAGATATCTCCTCGAGTTGTTGAAAGATGTTGAAGGAGATCTTGAGGAAATATTAAACTCAATTATTGAAGAAGAACTCTGGACGGTCTTTATCGATACAAGAGATCCTGCCTTTGATGAAAAACGTCGGGCACTGACAAATATCATTCCTATAGAGAAGATCGATGAAATAATCCAAGATGGTTATTATCCAAAACTGAGTGAAGTCGAAAGCAAGGAAACATTGATCAAAAAGGACGAAAAAATTGAAACGGATCCGATGTTCCCTGAGGCAGCAAAATTGGTTTTTAGACATCAGGTTGCTTCTGTGTCGCTACTTCAGCGTAGGCTTGGTTTAGGTTATGCACGCGCAGGCAGAATTATCGACCAGCTCGAAACTGCCGGCGTCGTTGAACCATTTCAAGGGAGTAAATCCAGAAAAGTCCTGATCGAAAAACAGGAAGAGTTAGACGCAGTAATAAAGAAATACTGTCCCCCATAGAGAAAAGCTGAGCTCCGCTCAGCGGTTAAGGCATCTCCGATGCGGTTAAGGTGCTGCGCACGGTATAGGACGCTGCGCGTCGGTACTTGAGCGTGGGAGAAACGGAGAATCGGTGATATCGATCAAGACGTTTTAAATGCTCTAAACGGACTAAACGGTCTTAATGGACTAGACAATTATTTCCGCTCGTGAGAGCCATACCCTTTCATAAAATAAACCTTAACCGTTGCAAAGCAACTATTACCGCTCCTAGGGAGCTATCATTTAATTACCACAATCTTCTTTGACAGCTGACTATTGTCAGTCTCAAGGGTGACAAAGTAGATGCCCGATGATACGGACCTCCCCCAGTTATCTTTTCTATCCCAGAAAATCCTAAATTCTCCTCCACCATTAATTCTAAAAAGATCTCTAACAAGTTTCCCACAGTCATCAAATATCCTTACGCGCGCATTATCTAAACCATAGGTGGCAACTTTAATAAGTATATTTCTTACTGAAACAGAAGGGATAACATCTATGTTCGGATACATAATCGAACCCGTCTGAAATTCTGCAACGTGCGGCGCAGGTAAGATTCGAAATGAGGATGGCGTTATTGCGACACTGGTATCAGTTGTTGTCGAAGCCGAATACCGAATATAACAATTATTTGAAGAAATGCCGATGGGAATGGACCACTGATATCGTCCATTGTTTGGCGTACTCGCGGTTATCTCCGACCATGGACCAGAAGGGCCACTCGTCGAAAGCTCAAGCTTGATTGCTGCAGTTGCACCCGAAGGTACACCGCATGTCCAATCAACAAAGTGGGCTGAACCCGCATAGAATGCTTCTCCTCCACGTGGATAAATCGGAAAAACAAAAAGAGTTCCAACAACAGAGGTTTCTTTGAAGAATCGCAAATGGTTTATCGGATTCCAACTGTCGCCCTCTTCGCCAACCAGTACTATATCTGGATAACCATTGTGGTCGGCATCACCGCCAACTCGGAATGCAGCAAAATCTCCTGGTCCAGGGGTGTAGAATGTTGTCTCATGCGTCCAATTGCCAGCACCATCACCACTCCAAACCGTAATCGTACTATCGCCAAAAGCAGCAACGTCAACGAACCCATCGATGTTCATATCATAGAGCTGCGTTCCAGAAAATGGTCCACTGTCAGGCAAATTACCAGAAAAATCACCCCATATATTACTACCTTGCCATGTCCAAACCTCAATGCCTCCGCTACTGTTGCAGAATGCAAAATCCTGGTCGCCATCATTGTCAACATCGCCAAGAGATGGACCTCCTCTTCCCATACTTCCGCCGGGCGGCAGATTGCCATCAGCAAGACTGAAGTTACCGTTGCCATCACCAAGGTAAATGCTTCCGAATTGATGAGCAGCAACATAATCTGTATTGCCATCCGCATTCACATCACCGAATCGAAAATCCATAGTAGAGTTACCACCGATAAATCCAAAACATTGATGCCATGTGCCATCACCATGATTTATGAATAGATGTATACCATCATCAGCACCGAAGGAATTCGCGCCAAGATCCAAGTACCCATCATTATCTATATCAGCAAGATCTGTGCAAAACATACCCCAATCACCTCCACCAGTTGAAATTCCATCGTCCCAAGGTGACCAATTTCGACCCGTTCCATCGCCCAAGGCTGCTTCGAGGATGGAATCACCAAAATCGTTGTCAGCCCAATTATGATGCATACCATAACCAATATCCATAAATCCATCGTTATTAATATCACCTATTGCGATTCCCCCATAGCCGAGTGAAGTATCGGATGTTACATACGCACTCCAATTGCCATTACCGTCACCAAACCAAACCATGACATTTCCCTCCATGGTATTCACATATGGTGATCCATGATCACCAATCGACAGCAAATCAATATTTCCATCGCTATCTATGTCTGCCATTTCGACCTCTGTACGTCCTGCCTCGAACTCTGGGGTTTCAAGACCGGCTGAAGATTCAATATATTGGAGTGCATAGACAATCGTGAACAGTGAAAAAATAATCACGCAAATGAGCTTGATTAACTTCATACCTCTCTCCTTACTTGAAAATAGTGTAGCTAAGTGAAAAATTAAGTCAAGTATTAATAAATGGTTCGAAATCAGATCTCAAATTTCGTGAAGGCAAGCTTAATGGGCAAGGTCTTAAAGACCTTGCCCATTAAGCAAAACTACAGAAATAGAATTACTCTTCAATCTCTAAGATTTTGGACAACTCCGCCCAGTGTTTTTTTACCAAATCTTTGTTGGCCTGAGGGACCTTGTCATATAGTTCTTTGAACATTGCCATCGATTTCTTTGCACTTTCCAACATCTCTTTTTCTGCTCCAGAAACCTTAGGATCCTTAAGCCGCACTTCGAGTTCTTCCAATCCCTTCTCCATTTCACCCATCTCTTCGTTTAACATGACTGCAACACAAGCCATCCATGTCTTTGCAAGAGCCGGCCAGAATTCTTCCCAAGATGTACCCGCTACTTTCAGTTTTGCATCGAGCCCGACAATCTCCTTGTTCACTGTAGCAAACTGACCTAACCAGCTATTCCAGTCCTTGACGTCGTCAGCTGCTTCAAATTTCTTGCCAGCTTTTTCCCAGGCATCCTTTACCACAGGAAACGCTTTAATAAATTTTTGGAGCTCAACTTCGGTCAAGGTTTGATATGCCACTTCAGCACCTTTTGTTTCTGACGGTTTAACCTCTGTCTTTGCTTCTTCTGGTGGTGCCCCACAAAAGACAAACAACAAGACCAATATGAAGCACATCAGCACACATTTTTTCATTTTGCCTCCTTTTCATATCCGTAGATTATTTTAATACTTGTGAAAAACTGCAAACTCAAAAATCAATCCAAAGGATCTCTAAACCGTTTCAACGCGATTCTTACCCAGCTGTTTTGCGCGATACAAAGCCTTATCAGCCGTATGAATAAGATCGATCTGATTGTCAGCATTGGCTGGAAAAGATGCGACACCAACAGATATGGTCATTCTATTTCGCACTGTTTTTTTCATCTGCAACACACTTTCTACTGCGCGACGAATCCTCTCGGAAACTCTTACCGCCAAAGCATTATTCGTTTCAGGAAAAATTATCACAAACTCCTCACCACCATATCGGGCTACAAAATCAGTATCGCGGACATTTTTTTTCAAAGCATGAGCAATGTTTATCAACATCTTGTCGCCTGCTAAATGTCCATATTTATCATTATACTGTTTAAAATCATCAAGGTCTATCATGGCGAGACTAAGTGGTCTTGAGTAACCACGTGCTTTCTTCAACTCGCTCTCAAGCATCAAATCAAAGTGTCTTCGATTCGCCGCTTTGGTTAACCCATCAGTCAGTGAAAGAGCCTTTGTTTCATCAAATAAACGGGCATTTTCGATCGCTATCGCTGCCTGCGACGCAAATACGGAAAACATTCGTAAATCTTTATCTGAAAAGGCACCGAGTTTATCACTCTCAATGTCGAGCACGCCAATAACATCTCCTCTTATCTTGAGTGGAATAGCTGCTTCTGATCTAATCGACTTTTTGCCTTGAAAATAGAATGGTACTTTTGAAACATCAGGTGCGTAAAAAAGCTTACCTGTGGCTGCGACATGAGCGCATATGCCTTCATCCTCTCTACGAATTTTGAGTCTTATTTTGTCTAAAATCTTCGAAGAATAACCATGCCCTGCTCGAATGTACAATTCGTTTTTATCCTTATCAACTAAAGCAATCGCAACATTTGCAAAACCAAAAGTGGTACGGATGACTTGAAGTATTTTATTCAATACATCATCAAGTTCCAAAGTAGATATTAAGGACTGGGCGATCGTAAAGGAAACAGCCAATTCTTTTGCATGATTGGTCGCATCTTCATACAATCGTGCGTTATGGAATGCAACACCCAAACGGTCGGCAATCAATTCAAGTATCCTCACCGAATTTTGTCCGAATGCGTTTAATTCATTGCATTCGATATTAAGAACACCTATCGTCTTTCCAGAAATTTTCAAGGGTATTGCAACCTCTGATCTTGTTGAAGTCTGACCAAAAGCAAGATAGAAAGAATCCATGCGTACATCATTGGCGAGGACTGTCTTACCTTTTTCGGCTGCTCCTCCCACAATTCCCTGTCCAAAATTCAATTTCAGATCCCTCGGCACTTCGGCCTTAAAACCCTTTGATAATTTTTTCAATACGATTTTATCATCTTCAATAAGGAAAATTGATACATTGAAATTCCTAAATTTTTGTAGAATGGATTTTGTAACACTTTCACAAATGTCATTGATGTTGAGACTCCTTGTAAGACGGTGAGCAATCTGATTCATCAACGAGAGCTCTTTTGCCCTTCTTATCTCTTCCTCAATCAACCTTGTGTTGGCTACAACAACTGCGGCCCGTGTCGCAATATTCATTAAAAACGACTCATCTGCCTCACTGTAGAGATTCTCCTTTTCGTAGTTTTGTACAGTTATTACGCCCTCAACATTATTTTTATAAATCATTGGGACGCCCAACCAACTCTTTGCTCCCCGTCCTATTGCCTTGATCTTATGTTGTCTACAATACTTAGGTACGTTCTTATCTATCCTTATTGGTTTCTTATTTGTTATAATATATTCGGTAAGCCCTTTGGATAGTTTTCTTGTACTTGAAGCATGCTCTTTACCGTTCATAGTGCTTATTTCAAAACTTACAGTACCGGTTTCAGGATGATAAATGGCAATATAAAAATTCCTAGTATCTAAAACCTTACCTATTTCTCTGTAAATTTTCCTGATAACCTTGCGAAGGTCGTACGAAGAACCAAGGATATTGTCGATTTTGCCGAGTAATTTTCTTCTCTTTGCGTCTTTTGATACTCGCATACAGTAATATAATCGCAGAATCGCTATTGTCAATGGGTTTTTATGGTGAATATAGAATACTGAAATCAATTGACAAATGTCTTTAAATCAATATAATATATATGTGTTAGAGAAAATCAAAGTTAATACCCCTCAGAGAACGCGATTAGTAGACATAACAAGTGAAATCCAAAATATCATCAGCAAACATAAGGCGAAGGAAGGTATTGTATATATTTTCTGCCCACATACGACTGCTGCCCTGACCATTAACGAAAATGCTGACCCATCTGTTCAGACTGATATAACAGACACATTGAATAAATTGATACCACATAATTCTGGTTATGCACACACAGAAGGCAATGCTGATGCCCACATAAAGGCTGCTATAGTCGGGTCTTCACGAACACTCTTCATCAAGAACAACAAAATAGTATTGGGTACCTGGCAGGGTATCTATTTATGTGAATTTGATGGTCCCCGCACACGAGAGGTGTGGGTCAAAATAATTAAGGAACAAAGTTCCTAATCTCATCTTACAATGCAAAATTAAGGAGGAATGATGCACAAGAAATTATTTATACCTGGGCCAACTGAAGTAAGACAGGATATTCTTGATGCGCAAGCAGTACCATTAATTGGCCATCGTATGAAGGAAATGACTGAATTATATACTGGAATGATTGGTAAGTTAAACGACCTCCTGAACACGAAAAACTTCACAATGGTGCTGACTGCTTCAGGGACGGCAATAATGGAAGGTGCGATAAGAAATTGCGTGAGTAAAGATGTACTGTGTTGCGTGAACGGTGCATTCAGCGAACGCTGGTTAAAAATCGCAAAAGGTTGCGATAAAAACGCAGATGATATCACGTTGGACTGGGGGAAAGCGATAAAACCGGAGATGGTCGAGGAAAAATTGAAAGCAAAGAAGTATGAGGCGGTCACTGTCGTTCAAAATGAGACATCGACTGGAGTAAGAAATCCCGTTGAGGATATTGCAAAGGTCATGAAAAACTATCCAGATGTTCTTCTACTTGTTGATACGGTAAGTTCACTCATGGGTGACAAGATTGAGATAAATGAGTGGGGCATTGACATCTGTCTGGCATCTTCACAAAAAGCATTCGCCCTACCTCCTGGTCTTGCTGTCGGTGTTATTAGCGATAATGCACTGAAAAAAGCAGAAACAGTCACAGGGCGTGGCCATTATTGTGATTTTATCGGTATCAAGGCGTACTACGAAAAGAAAGGACAAACACCATCGACACCTGCGATAACACTCATGTATGCTATGGACAAGCAATTAGACAAAATAAAGGCCGAGGGTATGGAGAAGCGGTATAAGAGACATGTTGAAATGGCACATTATATTCAGGATTGGGGAAAGAAGCATTTCAGTATGTTTGCAGAACCTGGATACGAATCAGTGACTGTATCTTGCATGAACAATACCAGAAAGATTAATGTGGGGGATTTGAACAAAGAACTTGGCAAACGTGGTTTCGCCATATCTAACGGTTATGGAAAACTGAAGGAATTGGCATTCAGGATAGCTCACATGGGCGATCTCACGTTAGACGAGATAAAAGAGCTTACTGACAATATTAATGAAATAATTAAGTTATAGAATAATTAAAGCAATGCGAAACACATTGCAAGGTAATTAGACTAGACTCGGTATCCGTTTGTATCCGCGATAATCCGCGTTATTAAGGAGGCAATATGAAAGTGTTAGTTTCAGATCCAATTGCCAAAGAAGGATTGGAGATTTTGAAAAAAGCAGGTCTTGAGGTCGTAGAAAAGACTGGGTTATCTCCTGAAGAATTAGCAAAAGTTATACCTGGTTTTGACGGAATTATTGTTCGAAGTGCAACCAAGGTTACAAAAGAGGTCATCGACGCTTCAGATCAGTTGAAGGTTATTGGTAGAGCAGGCATTGGGCTAGACAACATTGACCAAAATGCAGCGAAGGCCAAAGGAATCAAGGTCGTCAATACTCCAACTGCTACTTCGATCTCTGTTGCTGAACTCGCCTTGGGAATGATGTTTGGTGCAGCACGAAGAATTCCTCAGGCAAGCATTTCGACAAAGAGTTCAAAGTGGGAGAAGAAAAAATTCAAAGGTTTTGAACTCTACGGCAAGAAATTGGGGATTATTGGTCTTGGTCGCATCGGTTCAGAACTGGCAAAACGTGCGCAGGCTCTGGGTATGCTCGTAGTAGCATACGACCCTTATGTAAAGACTAGCGAATATGCAAAACTTGTGGATATCGATACGCTCCTGAAAGAATCCGATTATATCTCCTTACATATTCCAAAAACAGAGGAAACTGCACATATCCTGGACAAAACTGCTTTCGATAAAATGAAGGATGGCGTTGTCGTAGTGAATTGTGCACGAGGCGGTGTTGTCGACGAAGAAGCTCTGTACGAAGCAGTGAAGGCCGGTAAGGTAAGGATCACGGGTGTAGACGTTTATGAAAATGAACCGGCAAAGGACAATAAGCTGTTCGCTCTTGAGGAAGTTATTGCAACACCACATATTGGTGCACAGACAGCAGAAGGACAGACGCGGGCTGGAACCCAAATTGCTGAACTCGTCAGGGATGCGCTGAAAGGATGAAATGGTCGGATGGTTGGATAGTCCGATAGTCGGATAATCAACAGTAAGACTTTTAGACCAAAGGACTGGACGACGATAAAGCGATTAGACCATAAAACTATCAGACGATAGAACTATTTAACCAAAAGAAAGGAGAAAAAATGCCTGAAATCAAACCATTCAGAGGAATCAGATACAACACTGAAACAATAACAAACTTAGCCGATGTCATCTGCCAACCTTATGACCAAATTTCAAACAGAATGCAAAGGGAATATAAAAGTAGGAATCCATACAACTTCGTACGATTGGTTCTTACCAAATATGCTGAGGGCCACGATCGGCAAAGAGAGTATAGAGACGCAAAAAAATATACTGATACGTGGATAAATGATAAAATATTTCTAACAGACAATAAGGAAGGCATATACCCTTACTGGCAAGAGTTCTCACTTGGCAATAACAAATATCTGAGAAAAGGATTTATTAGCGTGGTTAGACTTGAGGAATTAGGTAAGGGCAATATCCTACCCCACGAAAAAACGCTCTCAAAACCAAAAGCAGATCGTCTGAATCTTCTAAGGATCACAAAAAAAGATTTCGAACCCGTATTCTTGTTGTATACCGATCCCAAGAATCATGTGAATGATCTTATCGAGAAAGAATGTACAGATAAACCTCTAATAGAAGTGGAAGACGAGAATAAGATCATTCACAAACTCTGGCACATTGATGAACCTACCAAAATCAACAAAATTACCGCATTCCTAAAAGATTCCATTTTTGTCATTGCTGATGGACATCACCGTTATGAGACCGCATTCAATTACAGAAACGAACTAAAAGGCATCGACGAAACCCATCCCGCAAACTTCAAGATGCTCGCGCTCGTTAATATTGAAGACCCGGGTCTTGTGATACTCCCAACACATCGACTAATCAAAGATCTGTCCGATTTCAGCCTTGGTGCTTTTCTCGAAAGAACTGAAAAGTATTTTGAAATAAAAAAAACTGATAAAAGCAGTATAGCGAGGGAACTCGAGGAAATGCAATCCAAGACATTCGGGTTTTATAGCGCCCAAACTGCCTACACCCTGAAATTGAAATCTGATGATGCAATGAATGAATTTCTGCCTGATCGAAGCAAGGAGTACTGCTCACTTGATGTTGCAATATTACATGCCATATTGATTGAGAAGGTACTTGGCATCACACCTGAAAAGATTGAGGATCATGTACGGTATGAACGTGGCGTGACTGCAACCATGAGGAGAGTCGATTCTGGAGCATTCCAATTCTGTTTCTTGATGAACCCAACAAGACCTGAACAGGTAAAGGAAATTGCACAGAATAAAGAAAGAATGCCTCAAAAATCAACCGATTTTTATCCAAAATTGATTTCTGGATTAGTCTTCCATGACGTTGCAGGAGCATAATTGAGTCGTCAACACAAGCAATAAAACAAAGAATACCGAGTCTGCATCCGAAGAGAATTACCAGGAAAGAAAGATCGTCTATTAAATGAAAAAAGAAAAGATTGGATTTCTTGAACTCCCATTTATTGGTCGCAAAAAGGAATTCGCGATTCTTGAGAGCAAATTCGGGGATGCATTAGAGTATAACGGCAACTGTCTCCTTATCTTGGGTGAACCAGGTATTGGCAAGTCGAGACTTATCAACGAATTCCTACGTATCCAGGATAAGAACTCTCTCAATATCAACGTAAGAATAAATCCTGATTTCTCTCATCAGAAGGAAGTATTTGTCGATATAATCAAGTCATACCTTAATAAATCAGCTCATATCACACGTACAATCACACGTGTCGTAACTAAAGAGATTTACAATGAATTCGCTGAAGTAATTCCAGAGCTGAAAACCTATTACCCCTACGAGCCGAAAATGAAAAGCAGTGAGCAAGTAAGTATTAACATAAAGGAAATCTTCTATCAGTTTATAGTTAACCTTTCAACCCTGGCACCCATTATCCTATGCATAGAAGACATCCACGAATCTTCCACTGATCTTCGCAATATGCTAAAATATCTTCTCCAAAACATTGAGAAGTTACCAATCCTTTGTGTGTTTACGTCACGACCATCTGGTGAAATAACGAAAATGTGTCGTGATACTCGTCTTAAAAAAATAGAGAAAATACAGTTAAATGCTCTAAATGAGAAAGATATATTAGAATTAAATGGAAGCTTATTTGATAACAACCTAAAAGAAGCTTTTTTCATATGGCTAAGTAGTCAAACTAAGGGCGTACCCTTATTTCTGTTAGAATTTCTCTACACACTCTTCGAAAAAGGGATTATCTTCTTTGATACCAAAGATCATAAATGGAAGGTAATAAAATCTTATCCTTTAATTGCTATCCCCGAAACAATTACCGAAACAGTGAAGTCCAGGCTCAGTACGTTTACAGATAACGAACTCCAGTTTTTGAAATTTGCCGCACTAATTGGTGAAGAATTCGATCCATCATTTGAAATCTTCAGAATCAGAAAAGATGTATTGAATACTTTTGTCCGATCGGGACTCATAATGGAAATAAATGGTAAAGCAAAATTCGTTCACCCCTTAATACGCGATGTCATATACAACAATATAGAAAAGAATGAGCGGAAAAACCTTCATTATTTTCTGGCAGAGTATTATTCAAAAAAAGGAAACGAACAAGAGGCTGCTCGACACTTCTTATTAACTGACGTGAAAGATAACAAAGCCGTCAACCTATTCATTAAGGTTAGCAAACATTTCAGAAAGAACGGAAATGTGCCACAAGCACTTATTTATGCAGAAAAAGCAATTGATATATTAAAAAATACACAAAAAAAACAAAATAAATTAATGGTCGATCTTCTCTATGATTATTCAAAAGATCTTCTACGGGTGGGAAGATATCAAGAAGTCATAGAATTTTCAAACTTGCTCATTGGTTTCACAAAGCAAAAAAAGAACTTATTGTCTAAAATACAAATGGGTAAGGTTTATGCAAACGCAACAAACGCTTTCCTCAGAATGGGACAGTATGATGAGGTAATTAAAACTGCCAACAGAGGTATAAAACTCATTAAAGCTTTAAAATCCCACCAAGATGTAATGATTGAGTTAGAAACAAATAAAGCCTTCTCCTATAAGTACCAATGGCTAGAAGATAAATCACTGAAATTAGCAATGAATATCAAGAATCACCTGACCAGTTCATCAAATCCTTTTCATCGTTACCGTGTCCTTAATCTTCTGGGATCTATTTATAATGCGATGGGGAATTATGAACGTGCAATTCACTTTCGGAAAGAAGCACATAATGTAGTTTTGAATACGCAAAACGAATCGCTGATTTCCTCGGCCAAGGGAAATCTTGGCATAAGTTACATCAATTCTGGAGATTTTGAGCAAGGAGAATCATTAATCCTCCAACACCAAGAGTACAGTATCAGAACTTGTCGTCTAAGAGAGGAAGCATTATCTTATCTTAATTTCGGTTGTTGTTATTTCTATCAAGGATACCTCGACAAGGCTGAAGATGAATTCAAAAAAGGGATAAAAAAGTGCATGCAATTTCAAATCAAAGCAGAATTAGTATGGTTGTATAGATTCTATGGTGTACTTTCAATATTTAAAAATGAGTATAAACAGGCACATCGATTGCTCGACCTGGGGATTGAACTGGCCGAAGAGCTGAATATCAAGAAATCCTTATTTGATCTCCTCATACACAAAGGCATAGTCCTGTATCTTGGTAAAAAGAGGTCTGCGTTGGAAATGGTCATTAGGCAAATTCATCGAACATTCTCCCAAGACGTCAGAAATCAAGGAGAATACCTTATCATCAAAGGTTTTTATTCCCTCCTTGATAAGAAAGGAAAATACGGCTTGAAAGAAATTGACCAAGGTATTCGCCTCTTGGAGAATAGGGGAGCATATATCGATCTGTGCAGATTTTTGTATTTCTGTGCACAGCAATTACAAAAGTATCAATTCGCAGACTCCAAAGTCAAAAAATATCTTAAGCAGGCACACGAGATCGCTATGAAATACAAAATGAACGGCTGGCTTGCTCAGTTTCAACCCAGAAAAGACCAGATAACAGATCAATTACTTAAGTTATACTGTCTTGGCAGATTGCGTGTTGAAGTAACCAAAAAGAGTCGGATTTTTGTGAGTGACTGGAAATGGGCGAAACCACGCCAGCTCCTTTCAATCTTTATCACTTCATTATTGAAAAATGAGGAGTTGAATCGTGAGAAAATCGGTGCTCTACTCTGGCCCGATCTTGCTCATTCAAAAATTACTAACAACTTTCATGTCTGTCTATCTCATCTAAAGAAAGTTATTGGAAAAGAACACATTGTCTACAACAAAGGTAGATATAAGTTGAACAATTGCTGGATAGATGCGGTCGAATTCAAAAAATTGTATACCGATGCTGAAACCCTACTAAACCACGGAAAAATTCATACTGCCGAGATAATGTTGAATAGATCACTGACCCTATATAAAAGCAGTTTTATCGAAGATTCTTATGATCCATGGGTTGATGAACCAAGAAACGAACTAACCGCAATATACCGCAGGGTGCTATTTATGTTAGGTGAAATCAACTTGAAAAAAATGAACTTTGATGATGGTATTGAAATCGGTAAAAATATCCTCATCTTGGATCCATTTGACGAAGAAGGACACAGGTTTCTGATGAGATGTTATCTTACCGGCGGTGAAAAAGCAAAAGCGATAAAGCAATACAAGAAATGCAAAGAGTTGTTCAAAAGAGAACTCAATTGCCTGCCTTCAATCCAGACTCAAAGGTTCTATCACGAAATCATAAAAAGATAGAGAGCATGAAATTACATGACTTATTCCCGTTCTGTCTGTGCCTCCCCAATTTAATGATTTCCCTAATAGTCTATCATATAATATATCATGGAAAAAATCCTTAGTATCTGTCCTAAATGTAGCTTTGTCTCAACAAATGGAGCAGAAAAATTCTGCCCGAATTGCAGCACGAAACTGATCAGTAAATGTCCTAATTGTGGCGTGCAAATCCGCTATCCATTAGCCAAGTTCTGTCCCACGTGTGGAAATGAATATGCCAAAGCAAATGAGAAAGAGAAATAGTTCTGCAATATCGGCATGTGTTCATATTGTATTAATATGTATTTAACAACAGGTTCTATGATTAGACAAGGAGGTGATGCCATAGAAGAAAAGATGATGCAGAAAAATACATTTCTGTCATTAGAAGTAAGTGTCGTTTATTTAAGAAAAAGAAAAAGGAGTTGATATGAAGAAGTATGTACTAACGCTGTTAATATGCATAATACCACTCGCCATGGCAGATGAGTTCAAGTTTGAACCGAGCACACCGGGAACAACCCCGGCGATCCAGGATCTGGATCAACCACAGCAGACCCTTGCGCCTGAGCCAGTCTGGAAAGGGCTCGAACGCATGACAACTGCTGAGAGGGAAAACTCGTTTATTGAACTCATCCTTGAACTGAATGCGAGTGAGCAAGCATTGCAAATGGCCGATAGAATTGAGGATCTCTGGAATAGCGGAAGCTTTGAAGAGGCTCTCACGCTCTTCCCTACCCTTGGTACGCTTACTGATATCAATGAGATGTCTATTGGCAATGCCTGGCGTACACCAGTACCCACATCAGGATCAGACTGGGGCGCTGATGTCCGGGTCGGAAATCGCGATTCGATTACTGTCTGTGAGCTCGACATACATCGTGCGTCAAGTAACCTCTTTGCAGTTGTACTCTACAGACAGGGATCGCAATATCAGTGGACTATGAATCTCTCTGTTAATGGCGGCTCAAACTGGAGTGAAACTTATATGTGGTGGGCAAACTATCCACTATTCAATGTGAGTGCAGCAGTCGCAGCCAATCATTGCTATGTTGCCTATGGTAGTGGTTCTCTTAGCGCACGCATCAGGCGTTTCAGAGCAACAGATGCCCAATCAGACACATTCCCAAACGGTGCCGCGAATATCGTCGTATTTTCAACCACTTCTCCAGATACAGTCAAAGAAGTGATACTTCGTTCGAATCAGGATTTCTATAATAACCGTCTCTATTACGTCGCACTGACGAACCAAGGAGACTTAGTATATTATTGGGACGACGTTAATGCCATCTCTTGGACTGAGGTTATTACAGGCATAAGCAATGCCGATCGAGGTCTTGATGCATCTTGTAATGAAGGCTATGCCGAGTACTTCTTACTTGTCTCTTACTATGACACTGGCAACAACGTGCATGTTGCTGGACGACCTGAAGTTCTACTAAATCCAACTGAATCTGGCTCTGTAGACAAGAAGCGAGGGAGGTAGAGATGAAGAAAGTGATTGCATTTATTACCATACTATTCTGTGCCAGTTTTGCTGCTCAAACAGTGACATTTGATAAGAACTGGGCACCAAATCCTCTGTTTAACCTCACATCTGAAAGTCCTAGTGGTGTTGAGATCGTTTTCAGTATGCATCAAATGGTTGTCGAGGACGTAGTAATTGATGGTATTCCGATGCAAACATACGGTGTACCCGCTGTATTTATCTCGGCACAAGGAACACCAACGCTGACTGGTGCTTCTCGATACATTGCTCTGCCCCAGGGCGCTGAAGCCAAGGTGACAATCCTTGATTCACGTACTGAGGTCTACCATAACGTTGAGATAGCACCCGCATCAAATATCCCGCTCGAGAATGATGATGCGCCGCTTAAGTACGAAAAAGACATGTCGATCTATGGTCGTAATGCCTTCTGGCCAGCATCTCCAGTAAGGTTATCCAAGAACAAGCAAATAAGAGGAGTCGATGTTGTATTGGTTGGTGTGATACCGTTCCAGTACAACCCAGTGACCAAGGATCTGATTGTCTACAAGGATATCCGCATAAGCATCGATTTCATCGGTGGCAATGGTCATTTTGGCGAAGATAGGTTGCGCAACCGCTTCTGGGAACCGATACTGCAAGGTCATCTGTTAAATTACGAATCACTACCTAAGATTGATTTCTTTGCGCCCGAGCGTTTTAAGAACCGCGATAATGTTGAGTATATCATAATTGTACCGGATGATCCCGTATTTATTGCCTGGGGCGATACGATTCAGTTATGGCGTCAGTTACAGGGTATCTCTTCCGAGGTCTTTACATTAACTGATGTCGGTGGTAACAATACGACCGCAATTAAGAACTTCTTGCAAGATGCCTATAATACATGGACCCCTGCACCCGTAGCATTCCTGCTCCTGTCTGACTATCAGACATCGGGTGATGTCTATGGTATTACATCACGTGTCATTACGCATCCATGGGGTTATCCTGCATATGCCTCGGATAATTGGTATGCAGATTTTGATAATGACACACTTCCAGAACTGCATCATGGCAGGATCTGTGCACAGAATGATGCGCAGTTGAGCATAATGATCAACAAGTTCCTCAGTTATGAACGTAATCCATACACGAACACCAATTTCTATGATCATCCACTCATTGCTGGTGGTTGGCAGACAACCCGTTGGTTCCAGATGGCATGCGAGGTATGTCGAGGGTTCTTGGATGACTCGCTCGGCAAAAGCCCTGCTACTGTCTATGCGGTCTATTCAGGAAGTCCGTATGCGGGTTGCCCTTGGACTTCGCGTGCCGGCAGTACACCAGTAATCAACTATTGGGTAGGTCAGGGATACATACCATCGACCAACCCTTACAATCTCACCTATTGGAACAGTGGAACTGCTGCTCAGATAAATGCAGCGATCAATTCTGGCGCGTTTATTGTCCAGCACCGCGACCATGGTTCAGAGATTGGCTGGAGCGAACCAGATTACGACACGACAGATCTTAATGGTCTCACCAATACGATGTTCACCTGGGTCAATTCTACGAACTGTCTTACTGGACGTTATCACTGGTCAAACCAATGTTTTACTGAGAAATTCCATAGGATAACAAATGGTGCTCTTGGAGTTAATGGCGCATCCTCGGTTTCGTTCTCATTTGTTAATGACACTTATATCTGGGGTATGTTTGACTGCCTGTGGCCAGAGTTTGATGGTGGTTATCCTTTCTTTGAAATGACAGGATATGACAACCTGAGGCCATGCATGGCGATGACTTCTGGAAAATACTATCTTGATGCATCGTGGTTCCCTGATTCTGTTGCTGCTGGTGCATATAGAGGAATAACCTATGGCCTATTCCATCATCATGGTGACTGCTTTATTACACTCTATTCAGAAATGCCACAGAACCTTACGGTAAACCATGCTGCAACACTTGCTGCCGGTGCAACCTCGTTTGATGTGGCGGCCAATGACAGCTCAGTAATTGCGCTGACAGTTAATGGTCAGATCATCGGTGTTGCCGAGGGAACCGGCAGTTCAGTAACGATCCCGATTGCTCCTCAGACAGCTGGTGCTACTATGATCGTCACAGTAACCAAGGCAAATTACCGTCGTTACCAAGCCAGTGTCCCGGTTGTTGCTGCGGCTGGCCTTGTGAATCTTATAAATTATGGAGCTGGAACCTCTACTGATTATACGTCGGTCAGTGCATATGATGATACAATGATCTGTGCATTTGATTATCATGGAGCAAACCTGCATATTCGCTATTTGACAAGTTATAACGGCGGGACTGATTGGTACTGGGGTTTTTATGACGACACGACAGTACTTGCAGAATCTCCTGATATTACAGCACGCGAGGACGGTGGCGAAGGTGCGGTCTACCGTTTCTATACACCGACGCGCGAAATGCGCTATACCTGGAGAAACTATTATGGTGGTTGGTCTACGCCGGTTAATGCCACTGAGACTGAACCATACTATAACAAACCTTCAATTGAGTATCTTGGTGGCGGTAATTTTGGTCTCCTATTCCTCAGCTGGACTGCCCCTGATCCATTAAGAGGCGCCTTCTTTACACGCAGCGACTGGACAGGTATTGCCGAAAATAGCGCAGATATAACGATCACCGACCTCTTCTCACTCACACCCAACCCTTCAAAAGCAAACCCGACACTACTCTTTACCATGCAGAAAAAAGGCAACGTTAGGATATCGCTCTATGACGTAACTGGTAGGCTGATAAACCGAGTACTCGATGAAACGCGCGAACCTGGTCAGTACATGCTCACAGTTGACAGCAAAAATATTGCTGCTGGTATTTACTTTATCCGCGTTGAAACACCTAATCAAGAAGCTACAAAAGCGATGACGATCATCAGATAAAGAATCGAGCGCCCTGTGCGTAAAAAATAGGGCGCTTAAAATCATAAAGGGGATGGTTTTTCCATCCCCTTTTTCTTTGAAAGAATTAATTGATCAGTAAGCTAATGATTTTTCAATAGCTCATCAATAATAACGTCAGATTTAATGCCATCTGCCTCAGCTGCAAAGTTTGTGATAATACGGTGGCGCAGTACAGGATGTGCAATATATTCCACATCTGTGAAATTAGGTGAGTATCTACCGTCCAGCGCAGCCCGTGCTTTTGCCCCAAGAATCATGTACTGTGAAGCCCGTGGACCAGCACCCCAGGCAACATATTTTTTCACGATCTCAGAGCTTGCTTTATTGTTCGGCCTTGTTGCACCAACAAAGCGTATTGTTCTATCGATCACGTCATCAGATACTGGCATTCTTCTTATCAATCGCTGCAGGGTAAGAAATTGTTCCGCATTTATAACTTTCTTCAATTCGGCTTCATAGGCAGATGTTGTCGTTCTTATTATCTCAATCTCCTCATCTGACGATGGATAATCAATATTTATCATGAACATAAATCTATCGAGCTGCGCCTCGGGCAAAGGATATGTGCCTTCCTGCTCAATCGGGTTTTGTGTCGCCAGCACAAAAAATGGCAAGGCGAGATCATAGGTTACACCAGCATACGTGACTTTATATTCTTGCATTGCCTGAAGAAGAGCAGATTGCGTTTTTGGCGGCGCACGATTGATCTCATCAGCAAGAATGATATTTGCAAAAATCGGACCTTTAACAAATCTAAAATTCCTCCTCCCAGTAGTTAGATCCTCTTCAATGACTTCAGTACCAGTGATATCAGCCGGCATAAGATCAGGGGTGAATTGAATTCGATTGAATGTCAAATCGAGGATATTGGCAATTGTATTGATAAGCATGGTCTTGGCAAGACCGGGCACACCAACAATCAATGAATGACCACCGCAAAAAAGGCCAACAAGAACCTGATTAATGACTTCTTTCTGACCGATTATCAGCTTAGCAATTTCATCGCAGATTTTGTCATGGCTCTCTCTTAGCCTTTCTAATTGTGAAATATCAGACCTTTTCATTGATCAAACCTGGTTACTGCTAGGTTAACATAGAAATTCAGAAGAAAAATACGGATAAAAAGCACAAAACGTCCTAGTTAAAAACAATAAATTCACGCTGCTACCTTCTCTAAAAACCCCAATACTCATACTTCGAATTAACAGAGGATTGTGGATAACCTATAAAAAACTCCATTAAATAACATGTTGAATGCTCGTAATCGCAAGGCTTCTATTTATCCACAACTTTTCAGCAGTTATCCACATCCTTGTAAACATGCTTATTGAGTAGTCGACTTATTATACAATTCTTCACGCCGTGCTTCAAGTATATCTTCCTTTAAACCAAGATAACCTGCGGCAGATAATACCTGAACGCCATCTCTTACCTTATCAAGACCAATCAGGTATTCTGCCCAATTAAGATCCCTCAAAAGATGGTGATCAATGACAAGCTTCTTCAATGGCGTCTGTTTTATCATTTTTTTGAGGTTTGCAATACAAACATTTATATCATTTTTTTTGTAGTGCGAACCCAATAGATAGGTTGGAGGCCCATCGACGATTACTGTATCTGGTGCTTTATCAATAATAAAATTTACTGCATCATCACTTAACGGTCCCTGGACATCAGACGAGAAGATGAACTTTTCGTTCTCCTCCACAAATACCTCGACAACATAGCCAAGACGATTCGATAATCCGTGAAAAACAGGTTCTGAAAAAACAAGTCTTGTATTTCCAAAATCAAAGGTCTTGCCATCAACTATATTAATGGTCTTGGCACATGGTTCAATCATGCTTAGTAATGCTGCTGCCCGTTGTTTTTGGCTCTGATTAATATATTCCCTTGGATGTTTCAAAAAAACATCCTTGTTATCATAAATCTCCTGCGCATCGGGATTATGGTGGTCATAATGGTAATGCGTAATAATAATAATATCTGAAACACCCACCCAGCGCTTTATCGCCTCCCATTTTTCTCGATGTCTATCCAACTCAAGGCGGTGTGGCGGTAGCGAATATCTATCAGGAGCTACGGAAACTCCGGGATCTATGAAAACCCTAATGTCTTTTGTTTCAACATAGGTAGCCATACTGCGGACGCCCAGGGAATCAAATGCAACAGGAAAGATTTTCATAACATGGATCTCATATGTTGCTCAGTATTTATGCTTTTTCTCATATTGCTCAATTATGTTTATGCGCCTGAGGTGTCTTCCACCTTCAAATTCTGTACCTAAAAAGGCCTGGATAATTTCTTCCGTTGTTCTATTGAACTTCAAATATCCTGGTATGACAAGAATGTTGGCATTGTTATGCGCGCGCGTGAGCTTTGCAGTTTCAGGTTGTGTGCAAATTGCTGCCCTAATACCTTTCACCTTATTGGCGGTCATTGCCATTCCTTGACCAGTATAGCATGAAAGAATACCGAACTCGATATACCTATTTTGAAGATCATGTGCACATTGAAATGCTATCTCTGGATAATCAACCGATTCCTCTGAATGAGTCCCATAATCTACGATTTCATGTCCGTTTCGCGAAAGAAAATCTATAATCGAAGACTTCAAACAATACCCTCTATGGTCAGCGCCAATACCTATCTTCATTACACAGACTACCCAGATATCATGAGTGAATTGTACTGAAAATTACCCGATACATATCGATAACTGAAAATATAAATATTTTTTTCATTTAGCTTACTTTGGTGATCCTACTGTACTTCTTTTTTCTCTTGCATCTGCCAAAACGGGTGTAAGCCACCCATGTTTGTCTTCTATCTTGCCCTCAATAATATCGAAGAATGTCTGTTGCAGTTTCTTCGTAATCGGTCCTGCCTTACCTGCGCCAACGGTTATTTTGTCGATTGACCGTATGGGTGTTACTTCAGCTGCAGATCCAGTAAAGAATACCTCATCCGCGATATAGAGGTATTCTCTCGCCAACATTTCTTCAATAACTTCAATACCAAGATCTTTTGCAATGGTCATCACGGTGTTTCGCGTTATGCCTGGCAGAATGGTGGCATGCAACGGCGGCGTATGTATTATACCATCCTTCACTGCAAAGATATTCTCGCCAGAACCTTCACTCACATAACCGGTTGTATCCAATGCGATCCCCTCAACAAAACCATAGGTTATCGCTTCCATTTTGATTAACTGCGAATTCATGTAATTTGCGCAACATTTTGCCATTGCGGGGAATGTATTCGGAGCCATCCGATTCCAGCTTGATATCATCACATCAACGCCCTGTTCAAGTGCTTCTTTGCCAAGATACTTTCCCCATTGCAGGGTCGCAATACAAACACAAACAGGACAATTGAATGGATCAACACCTAAGCTATTATATCCCCTATAGGCAATAGGCCTTATGTATGCATCTTCCAAACCATTTTTTCTTATAAGTTCAACAGCGACATTATTCAATTCTTCGTGGGTATATGGAATCTCCATACGATAAATTTTTGCTGAATTAAAAAGTCTTTCAGTATGCTCTTTGAGTCTAAAAACAACTGGACCATTCGGACTCTTATAACATCTCAGACCTTCAAAAACTCCTGTACCGTAATGAATGACATGTGATAGTATATGAATTTTTGCATCGTCCCAATCTACAAACTTACCATCCATCCAAATATATTTTGTTTTTGCCATTGCCATAGCCAGCCTCCTTAATTAATAATAATGAAAAAATATCGAAAGTCAAGTCCATAAGAAAGTCTATTTTGATTGACAATAAATTTTTTTTGTCTATAATCTTATTTGTGAAGAATCAAGCTGTTCGATCACTGAAAACGAAACTAAGACGCGCAGCAACAAAATTCATCGATTTAAAGTACGCATCACTCAGTGGTGACTTACATCATGTTACGGTTCCGTTTGAGCGTTTTGAAAAAATAGTCGATGAAGGTGTCGGTGCCGATGGGTCAAGTTTACCTGGATATAAAGCCGTTGAAAAAGGAGATATGCTTCTTCTCCCCGATTTATCGACCCTTTTCTTTGATCCATTTTTTGAACCGAAAACTGCTTCTTTTTTATGTAGCATATATTCACCTGAAACGTTAACACCATTTCAGAGAGACACGCGTTTTATCGCTAAAAGGGCGGCTCAGTATCTTAAGAAAAAGTTGAATACAGAATCCTTTTACCAAGCCGAGCTTGAGTTCTACATTTTTGAAGACTGTGATTTTAGCGAAGGTCCTGGCTACAGCTATTACCAAATCACTACCGAAGAAGAAACTCAAGGAGAACCTTCATATCCGATAAGACGAAAGCGTGGA
>SMTZ1_10001462_pt1 | contig 23678 bp, 20 predicted proteins | sample DeeMarSWOR136_30_FD_25667 | JGI IMG/M metagenome (IMG submission 25667) | reverse complement strand
TTGGCGGTGCTAAAGGGGGGGTTGCTTGTAATCCTAAAGAATTATCTGCAGGTGAAATAGAGCGGATAACAAGAAGATATACTACTATGATCATGGATATTATAGGTCCTTATAGAGATGTGCCTGCTCCAGATGTTTATACTAATCCCCAGGTGATGGCTTGGATTTTGGATACTTATAGTCAAATTACTGGGTATTCTGTACTACCTATTGTTACTGGTAAACCTTTGAGCCTTGGAGGATCTGAAGGTAGATTTGAAGCAACTTCTCGAGGTCTTTCATATGCTGTGATAGAAGCTGTTAAAGATTTAAACATGGTTCTAAAAGGTATGAACGTAGCAGTTCAAGGATTTGGCAATGTTGGAATGCACGCTGCTAAATTTTTACATGAAGAAGGGTGCAAAATAGTCGGTGTTAGTGATTCAAGGGGCGGAATATATAATTCAGATGGGTTTAATCCTCTCAAAGTATTTGAACATAAGAAAGAGACCGGGTCTGTTTTAGGGTTTGAAGATTGTAAAGATATCACTAATGAAGAACTTCTTGAATTGGATTGCGATATCTTGGTTCCAGCAGCTCTTGAGAACCAGCTTACTGAGAAAAATGCTCCTAATATAAAAGCAAAAATAGTTGCAGAAGGAGCAAATGGGCCAACAACTCCTGCAGCAAACAAAATACTCTATGAAAAGGGCGTTTTAGTCATTCCTGACATCTTAGCAAACGCTGGAGGGGTCACTGTTAGCTATTTTGAATGGGTACAAAATCTTGGCAGAGAACACTGGTCAGAGGAAGAGGTAAACAAAATGCTTAATCGTAAGATGGTGAAAGGTTTCGATGATGTTTTTGATACATCGAAAGAGTATGAGATCAATATGAAGACTGCTGCCATGGTTTTGGGAGTTAATAGGGTTGCAGAAGCTATAAAAACGCTTGGAATGTGGCCTTAAAACTTAACTTCTTATATTTTTTTATAAAATCAGTTTTTGAAGGACGTGGTCTATTGGATCGTATAGTTTCAATAATTGGCGGTACCGGTCCTGAAGGTACTGGTTTGGCATTACGTTTAGGTCTTGTAGGTGTGGAAGTTATTATAGGGAGTAGAAAGGATTCAAAAGCTAAAGTTTGTGCAGAAAAATTGAATCACACAGTAGGAGAAGACATGTTTAAAGGTTATGAGAATCCAGTGGCTGCAGAAAAAGGGGATATTGTGGTTATTTCGGTTCCTTTCAAGTACCAAGAGCAGACCCTTCAATCTATTAAAAATAAGTTGAGTGAAGAAAAGATAATTGTCGATGTATGCAACCCCATTAAAGTTATTGAAAAAAATGTTTTCACGATGCAACCTGTTCCTACTGGTTCCTCTGCAGAACAAGTACAAAAAATCTTTGGATCTATACCTGTTGTTTGCGCTTTTAAAACTATAAGTGCAATTCTCCTTCAAAATTTAGGCTATAATGTGGACTGTACTAACTTTATCTGCGGTGATTATGAAGAGGCTAAAAAGGAGATCATGGAACTATCGGAAAAAATCCCCGGATTAAAGTCTTTGGATGTAGGACCTTTAATATCATCAAGACTGATTGAAGCTATAGTTCCCCTAATTCTAATGATTAATCAGAAATATGGAACAAAAATGACTTCAATTAAAGTGTTATTAAACGGGAGTTTGTAGTTTAAAAAAGGGGTAGAATAATTGAAAATGGATCAAAAAAATGTTATGGGCAAAGAGCATCCTCTTGCGCATTTATTACAAATTATCGTTATTTTAGCGTTTTTTCTGGCTTGGTTTTTTGATTCTTTTATTTTAAAATTCTCAACTGAACCTGTAAGCTCTAACCCGTTGGGCGTCAGGATAGTATTGTTCATTATCGTGTTTATATTAGGTTTCATGTTAATGGGATTGGCGCATAAGGCTTTATTTGGCATGTTCATACATGGTGAAAGACAAGAGACTTCAACTCTTGTAACAACAGGAATTTTTGCTCATGTTCGGAATCCCATGTACCTCGGGATTTTTTTAATATTCCTTGCATTTATCCTTGTAACATTCTCTATTATTTCTGTTATTCCATGGATTTTAATCATCATTCTTTTTAATCAAATGACGAACTATGAAGAGAAAGATCTTGAAAAGATATTTGGTGAAGAATATTTAGAATATAAAAGCAGAGTACCAAAGTGGATCCCCCGCTGATCGTAGTCTAAAATTAAAAATTTTAGTGAAAATTCCGATAATTTAACTTAGTTCTTTTTGCAAAATTTAAACTCTTTCAAATTTTATGAATACCTTAAAATATCATTTCTCGAAAAAATAAAAATAGACAGAGATTTTATAAATCAATTTTTTGAATTTTTTCAGGGTGTGATTTTTTTGGTGGACAGCATTAATAATGCTTACAGTGAAGAAAATAAAGCTGAAGTGGTTAAAACGGCGGAAGAAGAGGATGTAAAATTTATACGACTCCAGTTTACAGATTTACGCGGTGTAATAAAAGCTACAGCTATAACCGTTAGACATCTTGAAGACGCGTTGCATGATGGGGTGGGTTTTGACGGTTCTTCCATTCTTGGTTTTACGCCTATTGAAGAGTCTGATATGCTTTTAGTTCCTGATCCTAATACCTTTACAGTATTCCAGTGGAAACGTGGTGCAGTAAAAGATGCTAGAATAATTTGTGATGTTTATTGGCCTAATGGACAAAGATTTGAAGGTGATCCCCGCTATATTGCCCATAAAGCAGCAGAAAAAGCAAAAAAAGAAGGATATAAATATAAATGCGGTCCAGAAATGGAATTTTTTTTATTTAAAAAAGAATCAGAAGACTCAAAACCAGAAAAAATAGATAGTGGAGGATATTTTGATTTTCATCCCTTTGACCTAGCTGAAGATTTTAGAAGAGAAATGGTCCTCATGCTTGAAAAATTTGGTATAGAAATTGAAATGAGCCATCATGAAGGCGGGCCTAGTCAGTACGAAGTAGATTTCATGTTTGGAGATCTCGTAACAACTGCTGATAGGGTAATTACTTATAAAATGGTAGCCAAGACCATGGCTCATTTACGTGGATATATTGCATCTTTTATGCCTAAGCCAATTTTTGGCGCTTTTGGATCTGGTATGCACACACACCAAAGTCTTTGGGATATTAAAGAAGGAAAAAATGCCTTTTTCGACCATGAAAATAAGATAACAGGTGCTTTATCCGAAACTGCTTTATATTTCATAGGCGGCCTTCTCCACCATACAAGGGCTCTTACGGCAATTGTTGCCCCTACAATCAACTCTTACAAGCGTTTAGTTCCGGGATATGAAGCTCCAGTTTACATTTCTTGGGCACGTAAAAACAGGTCTACATTGATAAGGGTTCCTGAATATTTTCCTGGTATGGAGAACGCTATGAGGGTAGAGTTCCGATGCCCTGATCCGTCTTGCAATCCCTATCTTGCCTTTGCTTGTATGTGTAATGCTGGTTTAGATGGTATAAAGAAGAAAATAATGCCTCCAGAACCTGTAGAAGCTGATATCTTTCACATGTCTGCTAAAGAAAAAGTAGAACTAGGAATAAGATCCCTACCAGGTACTTTAGCAGAAGCTTTAGACGAGTTAGAAAACGATAAAGTTTTGCAAGAAGCTTTGGGAGAACATCTATATGAGAACTTTATCACTCTAAAGCGTAAGGAATGGGATGAATTCCGGGTACAAGTAACCGACTGGGAAATAGAAAAATACCTAAGACACGCATAAATAAAAGAAAGGGAGAGGAGCCTTATTTTTTGATCGCATATTCAACAGCAGCTTTTGCATGAACCAGTGTTGTATCAAATAATGGAACTTCAAAATCTTCCTGTTTAACTAAAAGTGGTATCTCTGTACATCCCAAAATAATTCCTTCTGCACCCTCCATAACAAGATTTTGTATTATTTTTTTAAACTGGTCTTTTGAAGGTTGTTTTATCTCTCCGAGACATAGTTCATTAAAAATAACATCATGAACGATTTTTCTTTCTTTCTCATTTGGTATGATCACATCAAGACCATATTTTTCTGCTAATCTCCCTTTATAGAAATCCTCTTCCATAGTGAATTTAGTCCCTAAAAGACCGATCTTTGTTAAACCCTTCTCTTTAACCTTTTCAGCAGTTATATCTGCAATGTGTAATAAAGGAATTTTAATGTTCTTTTGAACTTCATCCGCCATTTTATGCATTGTATTTGTGCATATAACAACAAAATCTGCCCCGCCCTTCTCAATTCTTTGAGCTGCATCAATCATTAAATTTGTAAGATCCCTCCATCTTCCTTGGCGCTGTAGTTTTTCAATTTCTTCAAAGTTAACACTATACATGATAATTTTAGCAGAGTGAAATCCACCCAACATTTCTTTTACAGTTTCATTTATGATACGATAGTATTCTTGAGTAGATTCCCAGCTCATACCACCGATAAGACCTATTGTTTTCATAGTATAATTAAAAATTGTAAATATTTAAAAAATTATGTTTCTCCTCCTAATATTACCGCTGTTTTTTTGAGGAATCCTTTTGGAACCACATATCCTTTCGATGACCCGTACATTAAGGGTCTTACAAGAAGTACGGGGATTGCGAAAAGGAAAATTATTAAATGGGTTACCATAGCGATTAATCTTGGGTCTCCCCAATCTTTCATCGTCCAATATAGCTCAAATCCAGCGTAAGCTACTGCAAATCCAAATGTTAAAAATACAACATTTACTGGGTTAAAGAATTTTTTCTCCGTCTTTAGAGCCCTGGAAGCAAAGGCGTAAGATGCAATTAGTACTGCTACAAGCATCAGCATAACATCTATTATCTTATTCCGGTCCTCTTCTAGGAAGGTTATTATGATACTCCATGAGTGGTAAAGCATGTAGAGCCAGAAAAACACAAAAAATGAAAAGGTGAAAACTGCAAGATCTTTGTAGACAGTTCCTGCGCCTATTTGTTTTAGTATTACCAATAGTGTCATGATTATGAGGACTGTAGTTAAAATAAACCATATGTAAATTTCCCATTTGTTTTCTCCTTCAAACTGCCAGTTTATAGTAATCCTTGCAACTATATAAGTTACAGATGCCAAGATTACTACAGCAAAAGCTATAAGAATGTGGAAAAGACCGATCTTCGAGCCTTTTTCATCTGGTTTCTCTTCAGATCTTTCTCCCTCTCCTGGTTTTTCAAACTTAGCTGCTAATTTGTTGCTAAAAGAGCTTATAGGTACTGAGACAAAATAGGCTTGAGCTAAAGTCCATAAAATCCAGATCGAAAATAATGGAACAAGAAGAGCAGTTTGGCTATCCCGGAAATAGTAGGCAAATATCAAAGTAAAAGCGATTGTAAACGTTATGCTTAACCCAGGTCCAATTTTTGAATGTTGGGTAAACTTTCTAGTTTTTTCAGGAGTTGCGAGGATAAACATGATTAGATAGGCGGTTAAAAGACCTGAAGCAAGCCAAACAACTTCCCTTTCCAAATCTAAAACTGTTAATACTAAAAGAACACCCAAAAAGCCGAGAAATACTAAAAAATTATAAAGCATAGAAGGTTCAAAAAGCTGTTTAAAGAAAGAAACACCTGAAGGTTTCTTCTCTTCCTTCACTAAAACTTCGGTCTCAATTTCCTTTTCTTCTTCCATAATCTCTTCAGCTTCTTCTTCACTTACTTCTAAAACTTCTATTCCCTCTTCTTCACTATTAACAGCCAAATCTTTTCATCTCCGCAAAAATAAAAATTAATATTCCTCGCAAAAACCTCTCATGTTTTTTTTAAAAAATACGATATAAAATTTCCTATAAAAGAATTCTCATCTATCTCTTACCTAAAAATGGTTAAAGTTCTTCCTAAAAACAAAATTTTTTTAGTTTTTTACTTTTAACCACTTTTTACACGCATTAATTTCATCAATTCTATGAAACTATCCTCAACATTTTGCCCAGTTAACGCGCTAGTTTCAAAATAGGGACAGTTACCATGAGAATTCAAAAACTCTTGAATAAGCTCATCATCAACATCCCTCTCATTCACAAGATCTGACTTATTACCCACAACAACTATCGACAAATCACCAGCAGACTCATGTACAAGATTCAACCAATTTTCCAAACTAAGTAAGGTTTCAACAGAAGTAAGATCAAAAGCGACAATAACACCGCTTGCGCCCTTAATATACGATGAAAAAACCTCCATTTTCTGGAACTGGTCTTGTCCCCCTAAATCCCATATCTGCAAAGTAATCTCATCTTCACCTAATTTCGTCCTATGAATATGAAAACCCACGCCAATTGTCATCTTGGTATCTTCAAAGAATACTCCGCTTAAATATCTCTGTGTTAATGTAGTTTTCCCCACACCTCCATCGCCCGCAAACACTACCTTATAAATAAAAGCACTACACATAAAAAATCCGCCTAAAAACCTTGTACCTGGAAAACTTGCTATTCATTTTTTCATTACGAACCCATAAAAATTACGATTTAAAAGGTCAAATAAAGATCCTAAAGGAGAAGAGAACTAATCTTAAAATATACAAAAGTACATATTATTAAATTAGTTAAGAAAATATTAATACTTGTTGCTATGTTATGAAAGTAGTTTTCATTTTGTTCCCTTTAGCAGCTTTTAACACAAAGAATAACCCACTAAGTTGTTTACATTGATATTTCTTTTAAAGGAGGAAAAGTTTGATGACAATACACAAAATAAAGTTGCCATGTCTCACATGTAAAGCTGAAGCAAGTTTCATTTTTGACGATACTGATCCAAATATCAAAGATAAGCAAATGTTCATGATAGCAGCCCTCCACGGAAATCCTCCCCGCGTCCTTATCGCAACCTTTGATAAACACCTCAAAGCCCGCAGAACTAAATGCCTTCCCCTTCAAATACATGAAGAAAAAAAAGATACAAACAAAAAAAAGACAAAATCCCTAAAAAAAGCATAAAAACAAGCATTTACTTAAAAACGCCTTTCATCAGTAAAGAATTAGTTTATTTCAAATTAAATAGCATATTTCTTCAAAACAAAAAAGAGATTATCCCTCTCCCCATTTAATAACTTCCCTTCTTCTAAAAAGATCTGATTCTATTTACTTTTATAGTATGTTTAAATAATTACTTTGGTCGTTATTATCTTTCAAGAAGGAATACAAATGCAAGAATATAAGAAAAAACTAAATGGAAATTTTAAGCTTATTTCAAGCTTTAAACCAAAAGGCGACCAACCAGAAGCCATCAAAAACCTAATAGATGGCACTAAAAAAGGATTTAAAAAACAAGTTTTATTAGGAGTTACAGGTTCAGGAAAAACCTACACCATAGCAAAAGTTATAGAAGCTCTCCAAAAACCCACCTTAGTGATCAGTCATAACAAAACCTTAGCTGCCCAACTCTGTAGCGAATTTAAATCTTTCTTCCCAGAAAACGCCGTCGAATACTTCGTAAGCTACTTCGATTATTTTCAACCTGAAGCCTATGTGCCTACTCGTGATCTCTATATTGACAAAGAAGTTGATATCAACATCGAGCTTGAAAAGTTACGATACTCAACAACTGCCTCCCTAATGTCTAGGCGTGATGTTGTTGTAGTTTCAAGCGTTTCTTGCATTTACGGTATTGGTTCCCCTGAAACTTATAAGGAAATCGTGTTAAATATCAAAAAAGGAGATTTAATCGACCGAGATAAGATCCTTGATAATCTCGTTGAAATGCAATACTCAAGAAATGATTATGCTTTCAGTAGTAGAAACTTTCGTGTAAGGGGGGATACTATAGATATATGGCCTTCTTACCAAGACACTGCTTTTAGGATAGAATTGTTTGGAGATGAAGTTGAGCGAATAGTCGAATTTGATGTCTTTAAAGGGAAAACATTAAGGGAGCTTTCCAGTCTTACAGTATATCCTGCAAAACATCATATACCTCCTAATATAAAAATTGAAGAAATAGTAGAAGAAATTAAAAAAGAGTTGGAGAATAGACTCCCTTTCTTCGAAGAACATGAAAAATTTGTCGAAGCTCAAAGGATAAGGGAAAGGGTAGGATATGACGTAGAGATGCTATTAGAAATAGGTTATTGTACAGGAATAGAGAACTATTCCAAGTACTTAGATGGAAGAAAGTCTGGTGAAAAGCCTTATACGCTCCTTGACTATTTTCCTAAAGACTTTTTGTTGATTATCGATGAGTCTCACCAAACAATACCCCAAGTTAGAGGAATGTGGGGTGGCAATTACTCCCGGAAAAAGAATTTAGTAGATTATGGTTTTCGTTTACCTTCTGCTTTTGACAATCGTCCTTTAAATTTTGAAGAGTTTGAAGGGTATATGGATAAGGCTTTTGTGATCTTTGTTTCAGCAACACCTGCCTCTTATGAGGTAGAACATAGTGAACAAGTAGTTGAACAAATAATTAGACCTACAGGTTTGGTGGATCCTAAAGTCTTGGTTAGACCTGTTGAGAATCAGATTGATAATTTAATTAAGGAGATCAATGATACAGTTTCTCGAAGTGAAAGGGCTCTTGTTACAACTTTAACGAAACGTATGGCAGAAGATCTTGCAGAATATTTAATTGATATTGGTGTAAAAGCCCAATATTTGCATTCTGAAATAACTGCTCTTGACAGAATTAAGATTTTAAGAGAGTTACGGGAAGGAAAAATAGATGTTATAGTAGGAATTAACCTATTAAGAGAAGGTTTAGATCTACCTGAAGTTTCCTTGGTAGCCATTCTTGATGCTGACAAAGAGGGCTTTTTAAGATCTGAAACCTCTCTAATTCAGATCATGGGTCGTGCGGCTAGAAACGTTAATGGTTGCGTTATTTTATATGCGGATGAGATGACCAAAAGTATGGATCAAGCTGTAAAGGAGTCAAACAGGCGTAGAAAACTTCAACTAGGATATAATGAGAAGTATGGAATAGTTCCTAAAACCGTTGAAAAAGAGGTCAAGGACCTCCTTGAAATAGTTGAAAGTTTCAAAGCTGCTGAAAAAGCTGATGTTTCCTCTGGGTTAAAAGGTTTTACTGGTTTAGATATTTCAATACACGATCTTTTAAGAGAAGCTTTTGGGGAAACTGAGGGAAGTTTAGAAGATGAGGCAGAGTTGTCACTCATAATTATTAAGCTTGAAGAAGCGATGAAGTTGGCAGCTCAAAAACTTGAGTTTGAAAAAGCAGCCGTAATTCGAGATAAAATAAAAGAGCTAAAAGAGAACTATTAAAATCTTTGAAAAAAGACTTAATTCTCTTTTTTTCCATTTCTCCTTTCTTTATAGTGTATAAAATAGTCGTTAATAGCAGTATTTTTTGTATAAAGTTTTTTTACACCTTTTTTAGTTTTAAAAACCGCTGTCTTCAAAGATATAAAGCCTATAAAACATTATCAACATGGTTTAGTGGAAACTAGGCATTTAATTCCTTCAAATGCGAAAAATATCGAGGTAGGTTTTCTAATGGCAATAATAACTGAAATAAATGGCCAACAATATTTCAACCAGGTTAAGCTGGATCGATTTGCAGGAAAAAGCGTATTTCCTGAAGTTTATCTAACTTTAAATAATTCTCTAGAAATAGAAACAAATTCGATCCTAGAAGAACTAAAAACTATACCAACATTTCACGTTGAAAATCATTTGGAAAATATTCCAGAAACTTGTGAAATCAAGGAAAAATCATTTATTGTAGGCGTTGATGCAGGTTCTAATGGAGCTCCTCTCGAAGGCTTTTATTTCGGAGCAACTACAGGCATTGCTTACCTCTCAAAAATCTCTACAAAAGATGGAAATATTGCCATTTTTTCCTCAGGAAAACCTCTAAGCAGAGGCGGAACTTTCAGATGTAGTGATTGCGATCGTCCAAGAAGACACCTCTCTTTAGTTGAATTTACTTACCTCTATTCCACAGCTCTTGAGGCAATAATAAGAATAGATCCTCAAGTTGTATTTATTGATGGAGGTCTCCTATTAAATCCATTATTTCTACCTTCAAAAGAGGAAGTTTCCTGTAAAAAAGAAGAACTATTTCTTGAAGATATTGATTTAGACCTTGTAGAACAGGTCCTTATTAAAAAGAAAAGAGATTATTTCATAGACTTTCTTTGCACAGTTTATTTCGCATTAGAACTTTTTAAGGAAGGTGAACGGCGAAAGATTCCTATAATTGGCATTATTAAACGTCCTAGAGGGTTTTCATTTTTCAATAATCATTTTCCAGATTCAGTAGTTTTAGAAAAGGCAGCAATGCCTCTTGGAGCAAAAACTAAAGCAAAATTTGTTGGCTGTCATCCTGTAACCTCAAAATTTGATATTTTGTGGGAAAAATTTTTCGGACAAAAGCCTGGTATAAGGTTTAGCGATAAAGAAAAAGGTTATCTTAAAGAATTTTATTTAAAAACAGTAAATGGTAGAGAACCCATCCGCGTTCAAATACCTTACTGGGTAGATGATAAACAGGCTGCAACTTTAACATTCGCCTTTTCTGATAACCATGAAGGTGTCCCTGTACCGATCTTAAAAGCGGACGCTCTCACTTGTGTTTCAGACCGATTACTCCACAATTTACACACAAAACTCTCTCTAAAACTTAACATGCGTGCAAAATTAGAGGGGTTAAAGCCTTGGGAAACCGGGCTTATCAGGCTTAAAAGATAGAAAATGGCGGGATTTCAAATGGAAAGAGGAACTATAAAGATAAAAGGTAAAAAAAAGGGTTTTTCCAAAAGCATAATTTCCAACATAATAATAGACGAAGAAGATGTGAAAGAAGCTGTAGGATACGTTCTCTCAGACTCTTCCACTGAAACTTTTAACTTTGTTGTCATGGAAGAAAAACGCGTTTCAAAAAACCAGTATGTTGTAGTTCCTCATCCCCATGAACGCAACAGTGATGGAAAACCCATCATGGTTCTTTGTAGAGTTTTAAATGGCAGATACCTAAATCCTGAAACAGAAGATGGGGGATATATAACCCTTCTTCTCTCAAAAACAGGCATAATGTTTGGAGGGCGAGAACAAGAAATCTTAGTATTTGAATGTCAACCCTTAGGATACATACACTCCTGCGAATCTTATTCTGAATTCAGACCTGTTTCAGATCCTATACCCACCCTATACCCTGTATTCGAAGTAGATGAAAAATTCATCAGTAAATTTTTCGACTTCAAACAACAAAAAGAAGATATCGGTCAATTAATAGTTGGAAAAGATGCTCATGCAAACCAAGATATATTCCTAGAAATGAACAACTTGATAAAAGGTCACTTACTCATAACAGGAATGACTAGGAGCGGAAAAAGTACGTTTGCCTTAAACCTCATCTTTTCAGGAATTACAAGTAACCCACCTATGCGCTTTATTGTTTATGATCGAAACAATGAATACATAGGTCTCAAAAAACTAATTCCTGAAGACAAACTAACTATAATCGATTTTCGACGTTTCCTAGATTTTCGTTCCCTTACTGATAAAAATTTATGCTCGATGCTTGGCTTACCATTAAAACTAAATTGGAGTGAAATAATCACAGCAACCATTTTTCAGCTTTTTGAGAAACGACTAAAAGATCCTAATCGAGGATCTAATTGCAACGAATGCAATAAGGCTAAAGAAGGAAGTTGCAAAACAAAAATAGGATGGCTATGCCCTAATGAACTAGTAGAAAACATTCGAACTTATCGTACTACAAGTTCCAAATCAAAAGAAATTGCACGAAACCATGTATACCGACCAAAATTCCAAAGAAGATTAAAACTTTTGAAATTCTTTGATCCCAAGCGGGAAAACATAATAGAACTCATAAAAAAACAGTTAGTAGTAATAATAAATTTAAACACAGATAATAACATTATGCTGCAACAAATGGCTGTAGCTCAAATAGTGAAAGATATTTCAAGACACGCTTTAAGAACTTCAGGCCATGATATCTGTTGTATGCACCTTTTAGAAGAAGCCCAGTTCTATGTGGCTGAAAAAAACGCCCCTAGTTATGGAGATAGTCGGGGAACAAACGTTTATAACACGATAGCTAGCGGTCTTTCACAAATGGGTGGTTATAACGTAGGTTTCATCCTGATAACTCAAAGACCTGCTTATGTATCAAAGGCAGCTATAAGCCAATGTAATACGATCGCGGTCTTCCGTCTTAGAACCAAGGCTGATCATGATCAGCTTGAAAACTCTTCCGAATACATTACTAGCGCCTTGAAACAAACTATATCAAGTTTACGTGATAATGAATTTATGTTATCTGGCACTGCTTCCCCCCTACCTTTCCCTGTAATTGTTAAAGCTAATGTTTTCGTAAGGCCTATGAAGGCAACATTAGCCCCTACACAAGTGCTTCAAGACTTGTATAAAAAAGAGAAAGATAGCTAGTTTTTTAAAATGAAAAGTGGTTTTTAAAGCCTTTATTTTTTCTTCTTCTCTATATTTCTACAACTTTTGTTTTTGAAATCCTTTTTCTTTCCCGTATTGGGTATAATTTTGAAATGGTTTTTGCTAGTTCTGCTAACTTTTCGTTGTTTAACATTGTTTGAAAATCTAAAAGTTCATTATGGCTCTTTATATAAAGACCCCGTCTTTTCGTTGGAGCTCCGCTTTCATCAACGGGGTTAAGTTCGATAAGGACAGTTGGTCCTTTATCCCCCCTACCTGGAACTTTTACTAAGAAAATGCCTTTTATTGTAGTAGGAATTTTTTCCCAATCGTGGGATTCTTTTACAACTTGCTTTATTTTTTCTTCTAATTCTTTATTTTTTTCTTCTGTTGTCATATATACGCACCAACATCTAATATCATATAGTTGGAATAAATATTTATTTTCAAAAGATTTTGTTATAAATAGGGTTTATTAAAGTTTAGTCTTGGGAGAATTTCTTTCCTGTTTTTGCTTCAACGGCTTTTCTGTAAGCGCAGTCGATGCATTCGCCATATTTTTCTAGTTCTCTTGGGAGTATGTAGGCTGCAAGTTTGAACTCTTCTTCTTTTGCTTCTTTTTTAAGCCCTTCTTTCCTTAATTTTTGAATCTTTTTTATTGACTCTGGTATTGGGCCTTCGCTAAATATCATTGGATTTTCCCAAGCTAGACTTTCTAAGGCATCTAAAAGTGCATCTTCTAAGACAAGAGGCATCTCCGTTACAAAACAGGTTAATTCCCCTTCTTCATCCCGCATTAGGACTTTAGCTATGCATTCTGAAACTTTTCTAACATAACATATAATGCTCTTAGTCTCTTCAATAAAAGCGTAGGGACACGGTAGATAATCCATGCTTCTAAAAAACTTTTTTAGGGATTTTAGAATAGAAGGGCCTAAAATCAAATCCTGTTCTCTGTTTCTTTTCTTTGTGTCTTTAACTGATTTAAAGGTCAAAACTATCAAACCTTGATAAACATTAATAATAAGCCTTAATGATTAAAAAATTGTTCTTTTAAATTAAACAAATTAAATCTTTAAACTACTAATTTTACCCCCCATTTATTTATATTTTAAATCTTTAAAAATCCATTTATTTAAAAGTATGAAACTATTTTAAGTATATATGATGGTTTTAATTTATTGCATTAATATTATATTTTTCATACTTTATTAAAATTCCGTCATGCCTTCATATCCATCCTCAAGATGTCTCAACCTCGCTTCTTCTTCATTGTCATCTTCCTCCTCTTCATATTCCTTTTTTTTCGTTTTTCGCTTTCTAGTTTTTCTTTTCTTCTTCTTAGGTGTTTCTGCCTTAATTTTAAACAGGAAATCTTCCCTTTATATAATGCTTTTACACCTCAAACAAGTAAAAGTACCCGCTTCTTCTAATTTCAAAACGTCCTCTCTATCATACGGTTCTCCACAAAAAGGGCAGTTCCAAACCTCTTTTTTAGAAGTAAATAAATTGGTGCAAAGACTACAAACCCTAATTTTATTTAAAATATTGGTGAAAATCATTGAAAAATCTTAAAAACTGTCTAAAATTTTTAGAAATAGAATGGAAGGTTGGTGAGATTTTCAATGCATGTTATTATCTATTCAACAGCTTCTAATGAAGAAGAAGCCTATAAAATCGGGAAACAACTTGTAGAAGAAAAATTAGTAGCCTGCGCCAATATATTGCCTAAAATAAAAAGTTGTTTTCATTGGAAAGGAAAAGTTGAAGAAGATTCTGAAGCAGTTCTGATTTTAAAAACCGTAGAAAACTTAGCAGAAAAGATTGTCAAAAGGATAAAAGATCTTCACTCTTATGAAGTACCAGCTATCCTAATTTTCGAAATTAAAGGAGGTAATAAAGAATACCTTGAATGGATTACCGAAGAAACCTCCACATCTTAATTTAAACTTAGTTTTATTAGGATAAAGAATCAAAAGATTTTAGATGTCAGAACATCGATAAACTATTTATCCCCCCATAACTAAATATTATTAGCTGATGCTTACATGCTGTTGATCTTTTTCTTAGAATCTTTTTTGAGGTAAAGGTAGGTTGAACTATCGATGTCTAATATACCTAATGTACAAAAAAGGAAAGAAATATTAGATAGAATACGGGCGATTTTTATTCTTACTGAAAGTGGGATTTGTCTATTTAATTATGCGCCACAACCAAAAAAGCTTCGCACAGATGAACAAAAGTTGGAGATGATTGGTAGCCTTCTTTCAGCTATAAATCTATTCGCTAGAGAAGTTGGCGGTGGAGAAGTAAACCATTTAAAATTAGAAGGAGCAACCTTTTATTGTTTGAAGCAGAGATTTAAAACATTAACCCTACTTTTCGCTTCCCTAACCGACCCCCAACTTCCACCAGAAAAAGCTGAGATTTTCTTAAAAGATATAGTTTCTTTATTCACGTTAAATTTTAGCCAAATATTTGAAACAGGTTGGAAAGGAAACGTTTCCATCTTTTCAAATTTTAATCGTTTGATCTTTTTTAGATGGGGAGGTTTAATCGAAATAATGAATAATTTCGCCCAAATTTTAAAAGTAGAAACCGTTGCTCTTCTTAGTTTAAACAGCGAAATAGATTACATATGGACTTCTTTAGAAGAAAACCAAGAAAAACATAATGAGATAAAAGAGATGATTAAAAACATACCATCTTTGATAAGACAAGATAAAATAGAACTTCTCCCCAAAAAAGTCTTGGTCACCTATATTGATAAATTTCATACTTATCTTTTTCAACTTCCAAAAGACCACGTACTAGCCTTAGTCTCAGAAGATTCGATTAATGATAATTCTAATGATCAACGTCTACAAAATTTTAAAAGATTATCACTAACTCTTGGAGAAATCCTAGATGAAGTAGAAATCTAAAAACAAAATCTTAAAAAATAGTAAAATAAAAAGTTCTTGTTTATAACATAAATCCTTAAAAGGCTTTAAAACATTTTATTAATGAACTAAATTATATATTAGGATCCTCCAGATCTTAAAGAGGGGGTTAAAACCTTGGTTATACATGTAGCAATGATCGTGCATAAACATGGAATTGGGCGTGTATTATTTAATGATGGCGTGATTCCTGCGGATAAAGATATTCTTTCTGCGTTAATTTCTGCTCTTTCAATGTTTGTCACCCAACTTGGAGATAGTCACAGTTTTTTCAGAGAGGCAGAATTTGGTCGATTCAAACTCGTAATACACCAAAGAAGAGAATATCTTTGGGTTCTTGTCCAAGATATCTTTGACAACATTTCATTAGCTGAACAGAGACTTGCTGAAATAACCTCACTTTTAGCTGATGAAATAGACAATCTTTCAGATGATGAATTCCAAGAAGAGTTCGATCTGAAAGATGACCAAGTAATCCAGCTGTATAATATCATTAAATCCCAAGAATTTCCAAGAGAAAAACTTGTTGAAATCGAACGAAGGATCAGCACGTTAATGGGACAGGAAAGCGGTAATATATTCTTAAGCGATATATATATAGCAGATTTAGATGGCGGTCTTATTGCAGAGTATTCAGTTTCCAAAAACCCTCTAGTTTTAAAAGCCTTTATGACTCTTCTTGCCACAATTCCTTATGAAAAAAGTATATGGCTTGAAGCATTTCTAGACCCTGAAAAACAACCTAAACCTGGAGATTTCTTAGGACTAGAAATAGAGGGCTGGGCTATCCAGCGAATAGAAGAAACTAACTTCATAGTTATGGCTCGTGGATTCTATGCTGCAGGATACCGTGGATTATATCAACACCTCCTCAAACGAGCTGTTCAAGAAATTGCGAGATTAATCAGAAAAAGAGACTAATTAAAGCGAAATAATAACTAATATAACCAAAATAAGAAAAAACGTTTAAATTTTTAAAGAAAATATCCTTTTTAATAATCTATTGTTGATCATTTTCACATACACAAAGTGAACACTTTATTTTTTCTATCATTATATCAAGTATTTTTTGTGCGGTTTCTTTGTCTTTTGATTCTGCTGTCAAAATGTATGCTTTTTCTTTTAGGGCTGGCTTTATCCGAACCCACCCTTTACCTGTTTCATCTAAAATTTTCACCCCTAATAGGGTGTCAATGCAACGTTTTGGATATTGTTTCATAAGTTCGGAAATCGCTTCTTCCCACGTTTTTGGTTTGCCTTTTATAATAGTGCCTGAAATTACTGGTTGGCTAACTTTTTTTACAAGTTTTGATAATGGCTTTTGAGTTTTTGCCAATATCTCTAGCATGTTAATTGTGGCAAGCATACCGTCATATTCATGAGAAAAAGAGGGCCAAATAAAACCACCTTGATCAGTTCCGCCAAGCATGGCTCTGTTTTTCCTTATCGAGTTTGATATTTCTCCAGGAAGTAAGGACGCTCTATACACTCTAATTCCTTGCTTTTCTAGGATTTCATCGATGCGTTTTGTTGTAGTTTCACTAACAACTACTGTGCTAGATGTAGTTAAATTACCTGTTTTTTTCTTCCCTCCGTATCTCGCTATCTCAGATAATGCGAACAAGATCAAAATATCATCAGGTTCTATCAAGTTTCCCTTCTCATCTGCAAAAATTGCTCGATCCGCGTCTGAGTCATAAGCTACCCCTAGATCTGCCCCATATGTTGTTACTGTTTGTGAAAGTATCTGGAAGCTTTTAATATTTGGGAGAAAATATTTTGTTTGGTGAATACCTGGAGTATACGAGTTTAAAGCAATCACGTCACAGTTTAGCTCAGAAAGGAGAGCCGGTAGCATTAAACTTGAAGGCCCTAAAGCACAATCAACAACGACGCTTAATTTTTTTTCCTTTATCATTTTTGAATCTACGAACTTTTTTAAAGCGTTAGCGTAAACATTTCTTGCTTGCTCTATAACACTTATTTTACCAATCTCTGAAGGAGAAGCTCGTGAAACTTTTTCTAAGTTTTCATATATTCTCGCAACTTCTCTTAGTTTCTCTACGCTAAACTCTATACCCGCAGAATCATAAAGTTTAATGCTTACATTTCCGGGAGAATAATGGCTACTTGAAAACATTGCTCCGCAGTCTGTTCCAAAACGTCTAACAGCAAAATGTACCATAGGGGCGGGGGCTTCATGAAAGTCCATAACGTCAAAACCTGCGGACATTAAACCTGCTATAAAACTTCTTTTAAGCATCCTACAGTCATTTCTTGAGTCTCTTCCGGTTATAACAGTCCCATATCGGTCAAGAGAACGCATTAAAAAGGTTCCCAAACTTACTCCTAAAATCGCGGATTTTTCCGGTGTTAACTCGGTGTTTGCCTCTGCAATAATACGCCCATCTTTTATCAAAGGCTCAGTACTCATCTACTACTCCTACTCCTAAAACCTAATTACGAAGAATTTTGTATAGGATTTTAAGAAGATCAATGGGATTTTAAAGTATTCTTTTAATTTTTTGGAGTGATTTTCTTTAAATATTTTTTTAATCTTCCACAGTTTTATTGGGCCCTATTTTCATGTTAGTTGCAATGTGGGTTTCTTTGCCTATTTTCGAGTGATCTCCTATAATTGAAAATGAGTCAAGTTTAGCATGTTCTCCAATTATTGAGTCGTTACAGATTATTGCTTCTGTTATCTTTGCTTCTTCTTTAACTATCACTCTTTCCCATAAAACTGAATTTTCTATAACTGTATTACTTTCTATTATGCAATTGTCGCCAATAACAGTTAAAGGTCCGATCTTTGCTGAATCTTTTATTTCTACATTATCACCGATTAGAACAGGAGGAGATATATGGACCCTTGGGGAGATATTAACACTTTCCCCTACCCACACGTTCCTTGTTTCAAGCTGAGAATAGCTTGAAAACACGTTTCCACTATAAGGTTGACATTCTCCCTTTAAAATATCCCAATTAGCTTTCAAATAAACCTTAGGGTTACCAACATCTACCCAAAAATACTCAGCAACATACCCGTATATTTCAAAGTTTTTTTCTATTAGAAAGGGAAAAACGTGTTTTCCAAAATCCATAAGGCTTGGTTGATGATCCAGTATATCAAGAATTTCGTACGAAAAAGCATACATTCCCGTGTTAATCAAGTTAGAATGGAGGTATGCAACCTCTCTTTCAGCAAAACCGATAGAAGAAACATAAAGCTCTGTTGGTTGAGGTTTTTCTAAGAAATGTTTTATCCTGTTACTACCATCAAGAATTATTACACCATAATCTAAGGGTGTATCCCCAGGCTCTAAGGTAATGCTTGCTAAACCTTTTTTCTCTATATGAAACTGCATAAACTCCCTCAGGTTTATGTTTGTTAGGATGTCAGCCATAGTAATAACAAAATCATGCTGAATATATGTTGAAACCTTTCTTACAGCATCCGCTGTATCTAAAGGAGTTACAGCAGGTATTTTAATATCAATTCCTTCCCTCGGATTATTCTTTATATGCTTCCTAATATGATCTCCCAAATATTTAACCACGAGAATGGCTTCTTCTACCCCTGAATTTAGAAGCAAATCTATTGCATAATCAAGTATGGGGCGATTTGCAATAGGTACTAAGGGTTTAGGCTTGTTTGTTGTAAGAGGCATCAATCTATTACCTAACCCGCCAGCTAAAACCACAGCCTGTTTTATACCCCTCAATCCACTTCTCTCTCACATTCTTAAATTAAACCTAATAAAAAATATGTAGCAAAAATAAAATTTTAAAAATTTGCATCGTTGGAAATTTAGTTTTTCTATATTTTTAAAGTTTTTATTAAAAATCAGTAATTATATAAAAACCACTTACATCCTTTTATAACTAAAAATAATTAAATAAAACTTTTTTAAGGAATAATGAAGTCTTAACCGGTTTTTCTTAAAAAATAGAAGATATAAAATAGAAACCCTAGATTTTCTTATCTTTTAATTAGTTAACTGTTTTTAAGTATACATTAAGTCATAACCTTTTTGGTTTATGATTTTCGCAAGTACTGAACCAAATTCTAGGGCAAGTTCTTGATCCTCTAAGATAAGGGTTAAACTTATGAAAATTTCAAAAAACTGTGACTCTGTATCAAGTTGAGCGAGGTTAGTTTTTAATTCTTTTATTATCAGAGTCCACACTCTTCCCTGTTGGTCAAATTCTTTTTTAGAGCTTGTTTTTATAAGATAATCTCTTGTGAGTTCGAGTTCATGTTTAAATGAGGGTCTTGCAAGATAAGTTGCGATTGCCAGTGCTGAATCTATTTCTCCATCATTCCAGCCTTTTAACCGCATTTCTTCAATTTTATAAGGAGTAACACCGTTTTCCAACTGGTATAAGGCGTCTAGAACCTTTCTACAATGTTTTTTTATTCTTATGCGATCCTCATCATTTATGAATTCACTGATATGTTGCTTTAATAAAGCTTCCACTTCTTTACCTGTTTTTTCAATAAGAAAGCGTTCTTTTGACTTCGCCAATTAAATCCCCCGCAACAAATTTTTCCTTACTTATTACTATATTCTTTTAGATATTTATATTAATTTGTGGATAAAGTGTCCGCAGACCCCCTAAAACGCGAAAATCACAAAAATTTAAAATTTATAGGTTGTTTGGTTTTTAACTGTTTCCATCTGTTTCTATAGTTGGTAGCTCCTGACCTGGACCAGTAAACACCATGGTTGTTTCTTTTTCAACTTCTTCTTTTGCTTTTTCTTCTTCTCTAACTCGTTTTAACACGGTTTTATGTACTCTTTCTTGTAAAGTTCCCACAAATCCGCTAAATATTACGATAGCTAAAACTAACGGTATAAGAACGAGAAATGTTGTTTCAGGTTGTAATGATTCTACAGAATCTAATAATGGATCTGGAACGTTAAAAACTCTGAGAAAAACGATGGGTCTAAGAACCATCCAAGATAGAAAAATCACGATGCTTAACCGAATTATGAAGTTTGGAATAATGAAAAGCAATATTCGACCGGATTTAGGTCGAGCAGTTTCCGCAGATAATAATTTTTGGGCATCAGGATTATTTCTTAATAAATTATCAAGATAGTGTTTAAGCCTAATATTTACCCTAACTGATTCTCGAGGTTTAACCACCCTCCTTTCTTCAATTTGTTCTCTTATCAATATCCAACTTTCTATTGACCTCCTTTTTGCTGTTTCTGTAGCTTCTTCTATTTTTTCTTCTTTTAAAGGGCCTATTTCTTCTGCTTCTGAAAACTCTTTAATACGTTGAATATGTTGCCTTATTCTCTCGCTACGTTTTAGATTAGGTTCCAATATAGTATAAGCATAAGATGCTTGAAAACTAATCTCCAAGTAGAATAGCAATATCAACCCTAAAAAGAAGAGGGGTGAAGTAATTAATTCTCCAATTGATTCTGAAGTTGTATCATATTCAAGTTCGATTTTTTCCTTAGCCACCGCTATCGCTAACAAAGCGGTAAGGGAAAAGAAGCAGATCACAGATAAACGCACATTACAATCCCTTAAAAACCCGAGGCCAGACAATAAAGCAATAGGAAGCAAAACTAACATCACCATGCTCCCAAGAGAACTGGCAAATATTTTAGGAGAAGGAAAAGAGTCACCGGTGATGTATTGCTCAGCAGTAATATTGTAATCTGAAAGATCCATACCTCCCAACAATACATAATAAATCGTCGTCCTAATAACCGATCTAGAAACATCCCCCGTTTGCTCTCCGCCTAGCCCTGCAAAAACATCGCTTAAATTTATTAAAATCTCGCCTACAATTGCTATAAGAAAAATACCCACATTTTTAAACGCTCCAGGGTCAAAGGCGTCAAGTTCAATATTTATTAAAAGATAACTTAGTAATAAAAGGAAGGAAAATAGGCTGATTAAGCGCAATGTATGAACAGCGAATTTTCCCCTACTTGTCATCATTTTTATGCACCTGATACGCGTTTTTGCTTTATCCAAGTGTCAATGACCACAGACAAGATATCGTCAGGCCCTACACTAATCGTCTCTATTTCTGCTTTTTGAAGTTCTTTAATGACTTTTGCTCGTTCTCCGAAATATTCTTCTGCTACAGCTTCAGCTAACGCTTTTTCAACAGGGCTCAATGTTCCAACTTTCACCTCGAAGAAAGGCCCAAAAGGTGCTAAAACTGTCAAACTATTGTTACGAGCTACCGCTTGTTTTAACGATTTAGTAAGTTTTTCAATATTTGCATGCTCTAAATCTGAAATAACCATGAAAAAGCCAGCTTTACGAACTTGGCTTAAAACAAACTCCATTGCCCCCTCAATATTTGCTCCCCCTCCTGGTTCTACTATGGCCAAAGCTTCTAAAATCTCATAAAATTTACGTTGTCCCTTTCCAGGTTTTACCCAAGCTCTTACCTTATCTGAAAAAATACAAAGACCAACAGGATCGCTTCTTTCAAAGGCAAGGTGCGTTAACAAAACAGCAGATCGTATAGCGTATTCAAGTTTTGAGTTGGCAGGAGGACCTCCTCCCATGCTTCCAGAACAGTCTAAGAAAATAACGCTTGTAAGGCTTTTTTCATCCTCATAATCCCTAACCATGGGATTTCCTTTTCTTGCAAAACTTTTCCAATCAATTCTCCTAAATTCATCCCCTGTTACATACTCTCTTATAGCAAAAAAGTCGGATCCAATACCTTTTGCCCGCGTTTTATGGATACCAAAAGCACGTCCCATAAGCCGTTTTTTAGCCACAACCATCATTTTAGCAATGTCCTCATATGGCGGATAAACAATCAGTTCTGTTTCATTTCCTTCTTTAATTTCCTCTTCAAAAAAGAGTCCTAATCGATCCTTAACGATAACTTTGCTGGGTCCAAGAAGATATTTGCCCCGTTTTAAAGCTCTTAAAACATATGCAAAGGAAACCTCTTGACCACCTTCTATCTTAGTTAAAACCCAATTTTCTCCTAATGCCAATTCAAAAATTTGTGGATATGCATCATAAACTTCTAAAAGATCAATTCCTCCAAGTCCTGTGTTTTTCATAGTAACTTCGACAAAAACATAATCTCCAGCAAAAACCTTTTCACGATCAATTTTTCGTGTTACTACTACTGAGCGTGGATCTGCTGATAATCTAAATATCGGGATACCTATAACTGTGCTTAAAATCATTATACACCCCATCAAGAGGAGGAAAAATGGTAGCTCTTCAGGTATATTAATCTGTTTACCCCCCCCTAAAGCATGGTAAGTTGTAAACGCTATATGCATCTGTGTAGCTGCAAATCCAAAAGCGATTAGAACCACACCACCAAAGATCGTGAAAGCCCCTCTTGGACTTAACATAAACCTAACACTTCCATTTTAGTCCTTAGTTTTTCTTAATTTTTCTAAAGCTTTCTTTCTGGCAAAGCATATTTGATTAACATTTTATAGAGAAAAGAGGAAAACGAGAATTAAGAACCGCTTTTCCACATTTCAAGTTAAAGATAAACTGTTTACCGATCTCTAAAAATCGCCTATTAGACTTTTGATTATTGATTTTAAATTTGGATTTTTACTGTAGTTTTTATGATGGTACTGGTGTATCGTTAATTATTTCTTCAATGACTCTTACCTGCGTTACTCCTTCTAATTCAGCTTCTGGTTTCAGGATTAACCTGTGGTGTAATGCCCAAGTAGCGTATTTCCTAATATCGTCAGGAACCACGTAGTCTCTTCCCCTTATGGCTGCGTGAGCTTTAGAGACTTTTAAAAGCGTTAAACTGCCTCTAGGACTGCACCCTGATAAACAGCGAGGATCCCGCCGAGTGCGGACGATTATGTCCCTTATATATTTTATCAATTCATCGCTTATGTATATCTCATCCACAGTCTTTTGCATCTCTGTAATAGTTTTAGGCGAGGTCACCTTTTTAACACCGCTGTATTTTCTTTCATGTTTTATTCTGATCACTTGTGCTTCTTCTTCAGGGTTAGGAAATTCTAATAACACCTTTAGAAGGAAACGGTCTTGAGCTGCCTCTGCTAGAGGATATGTGCCTTCAAGCTCGATCGGATTTTGTGTTGCAAGCACTATGAACGGTGGTGTAAGGGGATAGGTAACGCCTTCTATTGAGACTTGAGTTTCTTGCATACATTCTAACATCGCTGACTGTGTTTTTGGGGGAGCCCTATTAATCTCATCAGCAAGGATAATGTTGGCAAATATTGGTCCATGTCTAATGTTGAAAGTCCCTGATTTTGGATCATAAACGTTTGTTCCTAATATATCGCTTGGAAGTAGGTCTGGAGTGAACTGTATCCTTTTGAATTCACAACCTAAAGTG
>SMTZ1_10002538_pt1 | contig 23680 bp, 16 predicted proteins | sample DeeMarSWOR136_30_FD_25667 | JGI IMG/M metagenome (IMG submission 25667) | reverse complement strand
CACTCAAGACAACCCGAATGTCATACTCGTTGCCCCCTTCTCTGTATTGGGTGGCCACCACACCCTCGATCGCACTCCGAAGGGCCAGAGCAAGATCGGAAATCGTCAGACCAGCGTCTGTCACTTTCTTCCGGTCGGGGAGCAAGGTAATCTCTGGCTTCCCAGCCCGGGAACTCGTGTTCAGGTTGGTTAAACCTTCCACATTTTTTATCCTGTTAACAATCTCATCCTTGTAGATTTCCAGTTGGTCGACATCCTGGCCTAAAAGGTTAAACTCAACAGGCGAACCTCGCCCCGCACCTGAGGTGAGGGCGGCTGGTCTTATTTTGGCATTGGGAATATCAGCCAGATCGCGAGTGATGAGATCCACAACTTGAGTCGTGGTCAATTCTCTCTCTTCGGCATCCACCAGCTTGACAGAAATTCTGGCTGTATTCGTCCCGATGTTCGTCTCGCTCAAACTTCCCAAGGTAGCCACAATATTCTTTACTTCAGGGTAACGCTGGGTACGATTCTCGATCTGCCCGACCAGTTTCGCCGTCTCTTCCAAACGGTACCCCTCAGGCAATTCCACCTCAATAGCGATGTTTCCTTGGTCCAACACAGGGAGGAACTCGAATCCCACTCGACCGGCCACAGGGAAGCTAGCGATGAAGAGAAGAATGGCTGCCACAACCACCAAAAAGCTTCTCCATTTTTTGACCAGGAGGATTTCCAAGACTCGACCGTATCCCCTTTCCCAAGCTCGGAACATCGCATCCAGCTTGGCTCCGACGAAGCGCTTTTTGGTCTCCCGCTCGGGAATAATCAGGGAGGCCATCATCGGGGTAAGGGTAAAAGAGACGATGAGAGAGAAAATTGTCGCGTAGGTCACAGTCAGGGCGAATTCACGGAAGAATTGCCCGGCAATACTGGTCATGAAGGCAATAGGTAAGAAAACAACGATATTGGTGAATGTCGAAGCGATGACAGCCAGGGCGATTTCTGACGTCCCTTTGTCGGCGGCTTCTTTCCGGCCGTGTCCCAGTCCCCTGAAACGGAATATGTTTTCCAGAACCACAACCGAGTTAGTGACCAGGATTCCAACGGCTGTGGACAAGCCCATCAGAGTCATGATGTTGAGCGAGAATCCCGAGACCTGGAGAAGGAAGAACGTGGAGATTATCGAAAACGGCATGGCCAGGGCCACGATGATCGTTGACCTCAGATCATGGAGAAAGAAAAACAGGACTAGACCCGTAAACAGAACACCAAGGAGAATATTACCCAATGTATCGTCAACCGAGCTTTCGACGAAAAGAGAATCATCGTTGGTGATGAACAGCTGACAGCCTGCTGGGAGTTCTTGTTGGATAACAGGAAGCTCTTTTCTAACACTCTTGGCTACGTTGACCGTATTACCATCAGCGGCCTTAACGATGCTCAGCAGGATGACATTTTCATTCCGGGCCTTGTTTTCATTATCGAAATAAGTCGTCCTTTCTCTTATGTCTTCGCTTGAATCTATGATGTTGGCTAGCTGACCGAGCTTCTTCATCCCAAAAGATGTGGGAACCTCCAGCTCTTCGATGGTCCAGATATCTTCAAGCTTACCTCTCAACCGGACAGAATATTCCTGTGTCCGTTGCTGGAATGTTCCACCCGGCAAATCCAGGTTATGCACAGCCAAGAGCTGGCTGATCTGCTGGAGAGATATGGCATTCTGGAAAACGATTCTATTATCCAGCTCGACTCTTATCTCCCTCTTTCCTCCTCCGATGATGTCAACATTAGCCACCTCCTCCACCTGAGAGAGACGATCCTTGAGTTGTTTATCCGCAATGTCGTAAAGTTCAGTCAGCTTGAGGGGGCCGGTAAGAATCAAATCGATGATGGGCAGAGCCTTAAGGTCAAATTTCTGGACGATAGGAATCTCAGCATCCCGGGGCAGTTCACTCAGTATGGCGCTAACTTTATCTTTGGCTTCTTGATTGGCGATATCCGGGTCTTTTCCCAATTCGAACCTTATAAAGACGATGGAGACACTTTCCATGGAATAGGAATCCATGTAATCAATCCCGCTGATCGGGGCGACCGCATCCTCGATTTTCTTGGTGATCTCTGTTTCAATCTCCTGAGGACCCGCACCCGGATAAACAGTGCGGATGGTGACGAACCCGAACTCCAGCTCAGGAAAGAGTTCCAGATTCAGAGTCATGTAGGAGAGAATTCCGAAAATCAAGAAAACAAGAAGAATCATGGTGATCAGGATCGGTCTTTTGATCGAGAGACTCGAAAGAAACATAGCTCTTACCTCATTTGACGACTTTGACTTTGCTGCCCGGTTCGAGGAGCAATTGACCCTCGACGATCAAGTCATCCCCTGGTGTCAGACCTTCGAGGATTTCCACATCCAGAATATACTGCTGCCCGAGCTTAACAGCTCTTTTCTCAGCAACATCACTGTTCAGGATAAACACATAGGACTCCTCGCCTTCCTGGAGGATATCTTTTCGGGCGACGACGACGGCTTCGGGATTGGTGTAGGTGATGATCTTCACCTCCACGGTCGTTCCCGGTTTGAGCCTGTTTCCTGGATTATCAAACTCGACGAGGGCCTGGAATGCCTTCCTGTCCTGATCCATGGCCATATCGACCTGAACAACCATTCCGGCGATCTCGAAGCCTTTCCAAGCTGCAAAAGCCGGCATCCCCCTCTGGATATCAAAGATCTCTTCTTCAGAAATCCAGACAACGGCTTTCATCTTATCTATACGAGAGATAGTGAACAGCTCGTCATCTCTTTGGACATTATCCGTCTCCCGTACGTTGACTTTCGTTATGTAACCGCTGATTGGTGCCTTCACCTCGACTATCTGTTTCACGGCTTCCCAATCGGCCTTAGCCACTTCAAATGCCGCACTGGCATTATCCAGTTCCTGACGGGAAATCCCCCCATCCCTGTAGAGGTTTTCTATTCTTTCATGGGCTCTTTCGGCATTCTCGAAAGCGACTTTCGCTTGATAATATTTGGCCGCGGGATTATCCGTGGGAAAAGTTAATAAGACCTGATCCTTCTTGACATAATCGCCCACTCTCACCAGAACCTTCTCGACTTCGTCGTCGAGCAGGGCGTAAACCGCCGATTCTTTCATCCCAGACAGCACAGAGTGGAAGCTCAGCTCTTTCTGGAATTCTTGCGCAGTGATGGTTTTAACGCGGACAGGAATTCCTTCCTCTTTGTAGATCTGTTCCAGGTTTTTTGATTCCGCCTGCTCTTGCTGACAGGCTGTCGAGAAGTACAACATTATCAAGAATATAGTCATGATAGATAGCGATCGTTTCATCTTTGTTTCTCCTTGATTAATGCTCCTTTGTACAATCATCCTGTTCTTATGTCAAGGGATGCTCAGGAGTGCTCAGGCTGGTGGGTATCGAAACACGCTGAGTTTCCCCAGCGAGGAAACCCAGCTCCGATCCGGGCTTCGCTCTCCTCTCCTACGGAGAGGAACCATGCCCGCTCAGCCCTGCTCAGGGTTTTTCTACCCACCAGCCTTCGCTTTGGCTTATTTTTCCTAGATGAAAAAGGAGGGGGACTTTCATCCTTTTAGTACTGGTGGGTATCGAAGCGCGCAGGCTTGTTCCCGCACAGCTTGTACCTGTGGAAACAAGTAGCGGGAAACAAGTAAGAAAGGAACTGGATCCCTGCCTGCGCAGGGACATGCTGGATTCCTGCTACCCGCCTCCGCGGGCACAGGTTCCGCAGGAATGACTAAGAGGAGTAGATTCACGCCCCCGCTCCGCGGACACAGGTTCCGCGGGAATGACGGGCAAGCTAAAAAATGGCCGATCCCCTTTTTCTCTATTTTTTTATTTTTAAAATGATCAACGAAAACGTATCCGGGATGATGACGTAGTCGCCGCTCCGGAATCCGCCCACAGCCTCTCCGGGGGTATCGTAAGAGGCCGCCACCTTGGGAGCTGTTGGATTACTGATATCGATGATTTTCAGCCCCGTCGTTTCATCCGAGACATAAGCATACTCTCCCCCGATAGTGATGCCGTTGGCAAAACCCTCCATCTCACAGCTCCCAACAGTAGAAGCGGCCGCAGGATCACTGATATCAAGAATTTGAAGGCCAGCAGGACCATCGGCCACAAAGGCATGTTTTTCCTTGACTGCCACTCCGTAACACAAGCCTGGAGTCCGGTATGATCCCACCAGTTTAGGCGAGGCAGGAATGCTAAAATCCACGACGTGGAAACCCGCGTCGCTGTTGGCAAGGTAAGCCATATCTCCTTTAATAGCTAATCCATAGGAAAAACCTGGCATTTCATAAGAACCGATGATTTTTGGAGAAGAGGGATTGGCAATATCTACGATATGGAAGCCGGAATGGTCAGCCGTGAGAAAAGCTCTGTCATCTCTGACGATCACAGCCCGGGCCACTCCTGGCATGCGGAAGGAATGGATGAGCTTGGTTTCGGAAGGAATGGTGGCGTCGAAAATTCTCAGGGTCCAGCGGTCCGTCAGGTAGGCATAATTACCCTGAGCCGTCATCCCGTGAACCCCTCGGAACCATTCAACAGTACCCGAATGCTCCGGAGCAAAGATATTCGTAATGTCAAATACTTGAAGGCCTGAAAGATCCCCAGCTACATACATATGATTTCCGACAACGGCTGCCCCAAGGACAGATCCAGGAGTGTAGAATGAGCCTTGGGTTAAAGGACGCGATAGATTGCTGATATCCAAGATGTACAGGCCCGTAAATTTATCCACGACGAACGCCTGGTCTCCGCTGACCTTTACCTCCCAGGCCTCGTTGTACATCGTGTATTTCCGCCAGGCAACCTGACTGGGTTTCCGTGGATTGCTGATATCCAGGATCTGGAAAGCACCATCATACAGGTTTCCCACATAGGCATAATCCCCGCTTATCGTAATCCCATGGGCATAGCCGGACGTCAGGAAAGTCGCGACTAATGCCGGACTCATAGGATTACTGATGTCCATGATCTGCAGACCGGGTGAACCATCGGCAATATAGACATGACCTCCGGAGATGGCGATTCTCTCTGCCTTTTCAGAGGTATCAAGGCTGGCTGCCTGATAAGGTTTAGAGGGATCGCTGACGTCGATGACTTGTAATCCTGCATCTCCGTCAGCTAGGTAGGCATATTTCCCCTTCAGAACAAGGTCACTCGCCCATCCAGGTGTATCGCAAGATCCAGTTAGGGTGGGCCGAGAGGGATTTTGGATATCGAGAATCTGCAATCCCGCCTCCCCGTCAGCCACGAAAGCATGGCGCCCTTCGACAGCCACGCTTTCCGACTTTCCAGGTGTATTATAGTCTCCCTTGAGTACCGGCTTTCTGGGGTCCGAGACATCCACAACCTTTAATCCCTCCTTCCCGGCAGCGACAAAAACTAGGTTATCATACAAGGCCAAGCCGAATCCCCCACCCAGGAAAAGTTTAGAAACCTGAATGGGTTTTTTCTTGTTCGAAACATCAAGAATCATCAGCCCGTTCAGGAAGGCACAGTAGGCATAATTTCCATCAATTTCGACATCATGGAGCTGGGTCCAGAGAATGCTGTTAACATATTCCAGTTCTATGTCATCGGAGAAAAGGGCTGGGCTTGAACCGAGAAAAACAATAATCACTAATAAAGTTGGAATCTTTTTCATCGTGATCATATTTTGTCTCTCTTGGATCGCTTAGATCTGTATCTTAAAAAAAGTTGTTATATTCTCAGCCAAGTCTTCTTCCCAGCCTCCAGGAGAGCTCAATCAAACTCAAATCAGAATATCCTCTTTCCAGCCCAGTTTGATGAGTTCGATTTTGTTCGGATCGCTCGTTCCGATGCCGTGTTTGGTATCAGCTAGTTTAATATGTCTGGGAACAGGCGGAAGAGCCCGATCCTTGCCCAACACCTGAGTTCGCTTGGCCATGATTAAGCTCAAGGCTACAGAATCCACCGCAACGGGATCTTGCCCAACAAACAGGCCTCTGTACCTCCAGACGTACCGGCGGCTGAAATGATGGGGACCGCGGCCGTGGAATTGGGGAGTCAGAGCACACAGGATATTCAACCGGGTTTTACCTTCAACCATAGGTAATTTAAATAAAGCACCCAGATCAGCACAGCTGTTCGGATGATAGGCTGGCTGGGATTTAGCGAACATGATGTAATTCTTCAAACAACCGCTCATGCCCGCCAGATAATGAGTCCGGAGAGGCCGGACATTGATCAAGGCGGTGGCTTTTTGAAAGACCGAGTTTGATTTTACGTTGTGGTCATCGATGCTGATATTCTCTTCCTGAACTCCCACATCTTTCAGCCTTCGGACGATGGCCATTTCTAACTCACTAGGCGTAGGAAGGTAGGACCAGACATTGCTTTTAATACCCACAATGTCATCGGGCTTGATCAGTTTTCGGAAAGCCTGTTCGGCACTGTCCGCATCCAGCAATACAGACACCGCCTCATCCAGCATCTGCTGAATAATTTCAGCGTCGATGACTGAATTCTGATCGACAGCCCCCTCGTGACGGATCAAGACCACTCGGGACTTCTTTGCTGGCTGGGCCGATAAGCCTACGCCGGTTCCCAGGAGAGCGATAGCACTCTTCTGCATGAAATCACGCCGGGTCATCCCTGCTGTCCTCATTATTCACCTTCTTTTCTGTGACTCAGCAAGATTAGAAAACTTTCTCCCCTCTTCCTGAGTTACTGAACTTCTGTCTTTTTCTCGACGCGGCCTCCAAGATACTTGGCCAAGAACTCTTCCATGGCCCTGTAAAAGTCGAAGCGGTTCTCTTCGTTCCGGAAGCCATGTCCTTCGTTATCTTTCACCAGATAGGGAACATCGATACCGCGGGCCTTCAATGCCTCAACCATCTGATCCGACTCGGCCTTGGGAACCCGGGGATCATTAGCGCCTTGAGCAATCAGAAGGGGTGCCTTGATCTTATCCACATGGAAAACAGGTGAAGCGGCTTCGAGCAGCTCTTTGTCCTTTTCTGGATGTCCGACCATCTCGTAAATCATCTCTAGATAAGGCTTCCAGTAAGGCGGAATCGCTTTCATCCAGGAAAAGATGTTGGCCACGCCGACATAATCCACTCCACAGGCATAAAGATCAGGCGTGACTGTAAGCCCGGCCAGGGTTGCATACCCGCCGTAAGATCCACCGTAAATACCCACCCGCTCTGGGTCAGCGATGCCTTGGTCGATGAGCCACATCACACCATCCGTGATATCATGCTGCATGGCCTTACCCCATTCCTTAAAACTGACCTCCCAGAATTTACGCCCGTAACCGGTCGAGCCTCTGAAATTCAACTGAAGGACCGCGTAGCCACGATTGGCTAAGAACTGCACCTCAGGATTGTAACCCCAGGCATCCCTGGCCCATGGTCCACCGTGGGGGTTGACGACAACAGGCAGTTTTTCGGGCTCGAGCCCCTTGGGCAGAGTCAAATAGCCACGGATCGTCAATCCATCGCGGGACTGATAGGAAATGGGCTCCATCTCACACATGTTGTCTTCATTAATCCAAGGAGTTATATCGGCTAACTTGATGAACTCGCCTGTTTCTCGGTTCAGGTAGTAATATCCTCCCAGCGACCGGTCACTGTAGGTTACGGCCAGAGCCTTTGTCTCATCCTTGCTCAGGTCGATAACATCGACCACGTAACCGGGAAGTTTTTCTTCCAGCTTCCTCTGCAGTTGCTCTCTTTCTTCGTCGAAGAAATAATATTCCCTCTTGTCGAGGAGATAGGCAACGCCCGTTATTTTTTTCCGCTTTTTCGATCTCATCAAGCCTTCAACATCAACCTCAGGGTGTTCAAAAATCAGGTTGGTCGTCTCTTTTTTCTCGATATCGTACTCATATATCGCTGTCTTGTCGCGCCCTATGTTGGAGGCCACGTATAAATTCTTATTATCAAAGGTGAAGAATAACGGGTAGAGCGTTTCCTTGAAACTCGTCGTGATCAGCACCTGAAAATCATCCTTCTCGCTGTCCCTGTACAGGACGCTGGTGCTGACGCCGTCTGTGGTTTGGGCAATCCTCAAATTTCCATCATGGTCAGTTCGCCAGTCTGTGATGTTCCCTGCGTTCTGGGCCACCATTCCCATCTCACCTGTATTAATGTTGATCCGGTAGGCATCAAAAATACGGGGATCTCTCTTATTCATCGAAATCAGCATGTGTTCCTCATCGTTTTCCAGGTCGTCGATGAGCCGGACTTGGACCTTCTCGAAGGGAGTCAACTCTTTTTCATCTGAACTGTCGATGTTGACCGCATACAGTTTCCAGTTTTCATCCCCGAATTTGTCCTGGACATAGGCGATGCGGCTGTTGTTGGCCCAGAAATAGCCGATAATATCCCGTTCGGTCGACTTCGTGATCTGGGTGACTTCCTCCTCGCCGATCTTCTGGACATGAATGTTCAACCGGGTCTGCCAGGGTTTTAAAAAAGCCAGATGCTCTCCATCGGGAGAGAGTGTAAACCTTGCCACTTCCGGGTTCCGAAAGAAATCTTCCATCGGAATGACAGGAGCCATTTCTTCCTTCGGAGCACAACTGAAGAGGATGAGAATAATTCCAGCCATCAGTAAAAGATTCTTACGCATTGTTTTCTCCTTAAATATCTTTTTTTTATAAAGTTTACGTTAAGGTTTTAATAAATTTTATTTTACTGGGTCCCTGCTACCTGCTTCCGCAGGCACAAGCTCCGCAGGGATTACGGTGAAAAAATTTTATAGCACAGGAGAAGAATGAAGTCAAAGCATGTCCCCGCCCCTGCCTGTGCAGGGACAAGCTTCAGCGGGGATCCAGGTTCGTCTCTGAGCAGGCAGGTGCTGGGATGGATTTTATTTTACTGGGTCCCTGCTTCCGCAGGGATGACGAAAAGGATTACTTTTTTTATCCTGTCTGTTTTCTCCAGACCAGGTTGGTCTGGTTTTTGAAGATGATCCGGCCTTCATTCAAAGCATGATAGTAGAAGGGAAATTCCACTTCCTGCAGATCAGGGTTGATGTAGTGAATCGTGTACAAAATCCACTCTTTCTTAGCCACTTCTATCCTTTCGACTTTCGATATCGGATGGATGTTGATGTCCCCCTCGATGGTCTTGAAGATAATCCTATCCTTTTCGAGCTCAAAATATGTGTCCTCGTATTTGAATGTTGAGGTTTTCCAGACTCCGATGAGCTCGTCTGAGAGCGTTTTGCTTTTTGCACAGTAGTCTCCCAAAAAGACAATCACAATCGCAACAGCCAATAATACAGTTTTTCGTTTCATCCTAAAACCTCCCACTTCCATGGAGAACTCACTTCGCCCTAGCTATCGCTAAGCGTGCAGTCCTCCCCGGCAGAATTCTTTTTTCAAGATAACCATGATGAATCATCTTTTTCCCTGGCTATTACTTCTAAAAAGGCCTCGACTGCTCGAGGATCCAATCCCTTCCCGGTCTGACTTTTAATTATCTTTATGGCTATCGGATCGGGAAAGGCCTCTCTATACGGCCGATTTGAGGTAACAGCTTCGTATCGATCAGCCACGGAGAGGATTCGACTGTACAAGCTTATGTTTTCTCCTGAGAGCCCCTCCGGATACCCAGACCCATCGAAATTTTCGTGGTGCTGCTTAACGATCAATATGACGTCGGTATATTGTGAAATAGGCTCCAATATTTTAGCTCCCAGGCAAGGATGTGTCTCTACGATTTTTCTTTCTTCTGGTGTCAAGGGACCAGCCTTATCCAGAATTTCATTCGGAATGCCGAGTTTGCCGATATCATGAAGAAGCCCACCCCGATGAAGAATATCCAATTCATTGCCGGAAAGCCCCATGATCCGTCCGATTTTCAGCGCTAAGCCCGTCACTCTTTCGGAGTGACCGGCCGTCCAATGCGATTTGGCGTCGATAGACCGGGCTAAGGCAAGTAAAGTTCCCCAACTGAACTCTTCGATTTCTTCGATCAATCGTGTGTTGGATAAAGCCACGCCCACCTGGTCTGACAGCTGGCGCAGTTGGTTCAGGTCGTCCTGGGAAAACGGAGATTGCCCGCTGTAGGCGACGCTTATGATTCCGGCTAACTCCTGTTTAAGGATCACAGGAAAGACTCGAAAAGATAATTGGCCCCTATCCTGAAAGGGGGCAAGATAGAATGGAGCAGGCTGATCTTCATCAATCACAAAGGACCCGCGGTTATCCTTGAGAACTTGGATCTCTTCCGGAGTTAATTGGATATCCTTGACAGATCTCTGGAGCTTGGGATTTCCGAATCCCGCATAGACGTGACCCACGTCCGCTCTTTTTGGATTCAACAGGGTGATGCTCACGCCCTCGTTCGGAAAAACTTTTGATATACGAGAGATGAGAGTGTCGACCATCTTTTCTATATTCAAGGTCGACAGGATGGAGCGATCGACTTCGGCAATCGCTGACAGTGTTTTAAACTGTTTGCCCAATTGGCTGGTCATGATATTGAAGGAGTCGGCAAGAGCTCCGAATTCATCGCGACTCTTCACTAGAACTCGGGTTTCAAAGTCTCTCTTCGCGATGCGCTGGGCTCCTTCCTTCAGCTTTTCAATCGGAACGAGACTCCGTCTGATCTGACTCACACTCAGGAACAAAACCACCCACAAAGACAGAAGGATGACCAATGGGAAGGTTTTTTTGAAATAGGCTATGGGGGCATAAACATAGGATTTTGCCTCGCTGACAACGACTCTCCACTTCGGTGAGGCGAAGCGGCTCTGGAGAAAAATATCCCTGAGTCCGGCAAGATATGTCTTATCCCCCAGAGTCCATTCGAAATACCCCGATGAGGCCCCCTCCAGTTCCTGTCTGGCACGCTCAGGAAAATGGATTGACCCTCCATAGGACGCAAAGAGAACTCGATCTGAATGGTCTAGGATTGAGAGTTCGGTCAGCGGCGGCAAGGAATGTTTGTCTCCCTGTAACCAGACATAAATCGGATCTACTTCGGCCACCAGCAAATCCAGATCTGAAGTTTCTGGCTTAAGAGCTTTGACCATAAATAAGCTGGACATCCCTTCAGGTTGATATCGGGTAGAAATGACAAGTTCTCCTCGACGGAGAGATTGCATTTCTTCAAGAGACAGCTCTGGCCGGGTTTGAATATCACCGAATATCGAAGACATCTCTCCCTTGGAGGTTGAAAGAATGATGCCTTTAAATTTTTCCTCGAGATAATCATCAAGCTCAGGAGGAGGAGTCTTCAGAAGATTAAGAGAATCCATATGGGTATTGGCGGCCATCCTCGTTAATTCAGATTCCAAGAACATCAACCGTTCAAACATAGACAGAGCCATGGCTTTGCATGTCTGATGAAGCCTTGTTTGGCTTTGTTCACGGAGATGATTTGTCACTTGACGGAAAGTCAAGAAAGCTAAGAGGGCGATCGGGATCAGAGTACAGAGGATGAACAGGAGGGCGATGCGCTGAGCCACTCGGCTGCAGAGAAACGCCCTATCCCATTTCATGGTCATCCATCTGGATTAATATTTGGAACCCAAGCCGATGTATTCACCGTTATTGGCCCGGACGATGTCATCCCAGCTGACTGGCGGAGTTAATGGCTTCTTTGTAGCCTCATCCGCTCCCATGCTGTAGAGGTCAAAATCAGAATTCAACGGGATCAAGAATCTATCTTTTCGCCATTTCCCGCTGACTTCGCCTCGTTTTTTTCCGAAGATGGGGAGGTACTCATAAGGATTCCCCCAGGGATCGGTGAGGTCTATCACTCCGACTTCAGCCAAGGTTTCTGGATAATATCCATGTTCGAGGAAAAAATCTTCAATCTTCTGAGAAATGGAAACGATGTCTGAAACGGCCTGGTTGTTCCGCCCTTTCAGCATCAGACCATTGAAAGCCGGAACCATGAGGGTGGTGAAGGTGCCGAGGATAGCCGTCACGATGAGTGCCTCGAGCAGAGTAAAGCCTTTCGGATGGACAAGGCATTTAGGGCAACCAACATGAGAGGCGAACGATTTCTTGGGAAAGGAAAACCATGAAAATATCGATAATCTTTCCATTGTCTTCAATCCCAATTTCTCAGGTTGGGTGCGAAGAAGCTTCCCTTTCCATTGAACAGCTCGTTTTATTAGTTTGATTACCACTAATTATACATACAGATAGTGAACTATAGCCCAAATGAGAACAATCCCCCTTGTAGAGTAATTCTGGGGGGAAATTTCGGTTCTTGGATTCACCCCTATGGGTGATGGACAGAGACCGATATCCTCTTCTCTTTTTGCTTATCCGAAGGATGTTCCTGGAGGAGAAGAATGAGAAAGTTTGGGTATTCCCAGATACTTATGGTAAGGTCATAATCCCTGAGGAAATGAGCCTAATGATCATGCGGAAGTGGTTTACCTATTCAAGCCTGAAGCCTATTCCTCCAATTCCTTGAATTCCCCTGCTCCTCTCTTGAACAAGAGGAAGACCAGGATGCCGATGATCAGATGGGCGGCCATCACATACCAGACATACTCTGGATGCCCCTTATCCCTGACGAATCCGTAAAGCGAGGTGTAGGCCACTCCGCTTAATCCCCCTCCCAATCCGATAGCTAAGAAATTAGACCCCATGTACAGACCGGCTTTTTCCTTCGGGGCTATCCAAGTGATGTATTCCTGGATGCGAGGCGAGGAGATCATCTCTCCCAAGGCAAACAGGAAAATGCCCAAAAAAACCCAACTGGATACAGAGACGTTAGCAAAACCTATCAGACCAAACCCGACGGCGGCCACGAATAGACCGGACAAAAAAGAAGGAATCGCCTTGAATCGTTCGACCACCCGTGAAACGATGATCTGGAAGAAGATGATGATGTAGCCAGTATGGGCAATCGTCTCCCCGAGAATTTTCCTCACGCCGTCTTCATCGGTGTGGGACAGAAAGTTGGCCACACCGGTCCCTAGAACGCCTTTGATGTTCAGGTAAAGCTGAGCTGTGTTGAGGTTGCTGTCAATATAGATAGCCAGGAGATTGAAGAAAGCCCAGAAGGGAAGCCAGAAGAAAAGACCCAGCAGGATAAGAAAGAATAGGAACTTCAGGTCTGCCAGGGCCACGCCCAAATCCCTGAATTTTCGGCCGAGGGTGACTCCTTCGATCTCTCTTTTCGGTTCTTTGTAGAAAAAAATCGTGATTAAAAGCATCAGAGCTATCCCGATGGCTGCAGCCAGGAACGCATAATTCCAAGAAATCGCTCTGAGTTTTCCGGCCACCACCGGGCCGAAAGAGGCTCCGACGTTGACCATCTGGTAGAAGATCCCGAACCCGAGAGTCTTGTTGGTTTTGTCGGTGACAGCGCGCACGGTGCCGGAGATGAGGGGTTTAAAAATACCGGCAGCCAGGCCGATACTGAGCATGGTCAGGGCAATACCTGAGAACGACTTGGTGATCATCAAAAGCAGTATGGATGGAAGGTAGGCTAAGTAGGACACGATGAGAACTTTCTTAAACCCGAACTTGTCGGCAAAGGTCCCTGAAATGACCGGTATTGTATAGGAAATAAGGATAAAAATACTCTGGACAATGCCCAACTGGGCAGCCGTATAGCCAAGGTAGTTCATGTAAATCCCGAAACCCATGTAGATGCCGTAGTAGGCAAACCGTTCCAGGATCTCGATAGAATTGGCAACCCAGAACACTTTTGGGAAAGGAGTTCTTTCCTGCATCATACCCTCTCAGAGTGGATTTTGATAAGCCTCAGATTAAAGCAGCTTGAACCCAGAATGGTATAAAAACACGTCTGGAGACGCAAGTGATTTTTATCATGGCTCCCCACTTCCCCCGATGAATGATGTCTTTATCCAGACTTGATCCATTCGAGGACAGCCACAGAGGGATCTACTCTCAGATTTTTCTCGATGGCCTTCCAGTCATTAGCCAACAGCCGTCTCTCGACCTGCTTCAATCCTTCCAACATGAACCTGTACTGCCGGATCGTGGTCCCTAGGAATGCGGGGACAAGACAGAACACCACGGTGAGGGGAAGCTTGAAATCGAAGGCCAACTGCTGGGTATACAGGAGAGCCCAGTTATCCCCGCACCTCTGATCACGACTCATCCAGTAGGCCACGGGACCTTTCTTGATGGGGCGATGCTTGTTGAAAGTCCTGACTCTGTCCTCGATTATCTCAATCCTTAATACAGGGGTACGAGCTTTTTCTGGATAAGCTGAGAAATCTTTTCGGCAGTTCTTTTGTAGGTTTCCCAATCCTGGTCGAACGGATCGGGTATGTCCCAAAGACTCATTCGATCCAGGAGGTGGGGGTAACGATATTTGAGCATCTCATGAACGCCCGTATCGAGGACGATGATATAATCGAAGCGCTCTGGTTCCACCGCAGCTGTGCTTCTTGTCCTGTGGGCGGAAATATCCACGCCGTACAGATCCTTCATGATCTCCACAGCCTCCTCGACGGCTCCCTCGAATACGGGCGAGAGGCCAGCGCTCTCGATATCGACATGATCGGGGAGCAGCTTTTTGGCCAGCCCCTCGGCCATTGGACTGCGGCAGGTGTTCCCGTAACACACAAAAAGCAGACTTTTGACCGGGGCTTCGAAATCACTCTTTTTCATGAATCATGAGTTTATCATAAATAAAGGGAGAGCAGCATCACTGCTGCTCTCCCTTTATTTATCCTTCGTATACTGAACTATTTCTTCGCTATAGACTCGACAGCTGATGAGGAGATATTGAGTAACTCAGCCATCATCTGGGTGTTGATTTTCCTTTTCCTGAAGGCATCCAAAGCGAGGTGAAAAAATCTTTCTGAAACGATCGGCCCTGCCTTCTTTCCAGTCTTAGAGGCTTTCCCATCCAGACTGCCAAACAGGATTTTCTCCCTCTTATCGGCATCCAGATTCAAATATTCTTTCCCCCGGGTTGGAGAAATATAGTCCATCTCTCTCAGGGTGCTCAGCATGTCCAAGGGGTGGACACCGAAATATCTTTTCAGGTACAGCACATCATCGAAATCTAGCCGGAATTTCCCGAAGTCTTTCTCGACAATCTCTCTCACTTTATTCCTGGGCATCATGAAGCAGGAGGCAAACCTCTGAGCAAACCGCTCCCTCGGGTGGTAGAGAGTTACGTACTCATCGACAAAAAAGTCAGGGCTGTCAACGATAGGGTCGTCCGATCGATCTTTCAAGTAATGGCTGTACTCATGGACGGCTGTGAACACCTGTCGATCATAGGGCAGATGACTGTTAACAAGGGTAAAAGCAGCCTGTTTGAGTTCGATGAAGACATGGATGCCTGATATATTAAATTCGTTCGAGATCGGATATCTCAAGATGCGTAATCCGTTGAGCTCCAGGAGAGAGAGGACATTGCGGATGGGCTCGTCCCCCAGTCCAAGCCGGCGTCTTTCTTGTTCCGCCATCCGTTCCGGTGTGACGCTAGTGTAGACTGGAGCAAGATTCAGGCGCCTCCCGGTCAAATCCTCGAGCCAGAGATACTGATCCACATAGCTCTGGAATTTTTTCAGGATGCGCCTGGCTTTTTGATCCAACTGAGGATTCTGGAGCAGCCAACGGAATCCCTCCTCTTTTTTTTCTACCATGAAATACGAGATATCCTTCTTGAAGAACGTGGCCAAGGCCGATAGACTATCCAAGCTCGGCGCTCTTTTTCCCAGTTCGAGTTGGGAGATGAATTTACTGGAAAGTCCGACGGCTTTGGCCAGATGCTTCTGTGTCAGCCCCGTCCCTGCCCGGAGCTTCCTGATCTTTGTTCCCACGATTTGATACATTGGCTTCCCCTATAAAAAGGATGCCCCCTTTATAACTCCAGGTCATAAAAATGTCAACAATCAAAGCCCTTCCACAAAAAAGGGAACAGATAACATTTTTTTTGGGGTTTCCTGGTCAAGATGGGGGCAGGAAATTCCTTGATGACTCTATTCAACATTTGCCCTTCCAGACAAAAATAATCTAGAATGGAGTGGTTGTTGAATGGGAAGGAGACACCCATGAAAAAATTGCCCAAGAAGGAATTCACCCAAAAATGGCAGACGTATTTTAAAAGCGCTAAGCTGCCCCTTATCTTTTTCTATTCGAATGATATCCGTTATCAGGAATTCCTGAAGCCTCTCCCATCCAAAAAGAGGCATGTCTGTTTGATCGGTCAACTAGATATCTGTTTTAAGGGAAAGACAATCGCCTTCACCAAAGACACAATCGGATGTGGAGGAGGAGTGCGCTATTCCGGATTTCCGTATACGTTCAGCCCGGATTTCTATTATTTCCTCTCCTGTGGTGTTCCAGGTAGACTGGAAGGAGAGCGGTACAAAAAATCTCCAGAAATCGTCAAAGGGGCCGAAAAAGATATGCCAAAAATTTCAGCAGAAGGTAAATTTATCGTCTTCAAGAAATGGGACCTGTTGGAGGAAGAAGAGGAACCGGTGGCTGTTGTGTTTTGGGACAGGCCCGATGTTATCTCCGGACTTTTCACCCTTGCCAATTTCCGCACCGTCAGCCCCCAGGGCGTGATTGCGCCCTTTTCTTCAGGCTGTGGGAGTATGATCGCTTATCCTGTTGCAGAGAATCGGCGGAAAAGCCCGCGGGCTGTTTTGGGCATGTTTGATATATCGGCTAGACCGTACGTCGATAAGAATGTTCTATCACTCGCCGTCCCGATAAAAAAATTCATCCAGATGGTCGAAGACATGGATGAAAGCTTCTTAATCACAAATTCCTGGAAGATGGTCGCCAAAAGGATTCAGTAATATTCACATCTGATTCTATTGGCTATTTTGACCTCGCCTTACTATTTAATATAAAATAGAGCCGCCTGGTGATTTAAACCAGTTCCCATTTCTAGGTGAAGGGGAGAGTTCAAGCCATGGCAAAAATCGAAGAAGGTCTTTTCTCAAAGCTCATCGGTAACGTCAGCGATGGGATCTATTTCCTGGATACTGACAGGAAAGTCACCTACTGGAATCAAGGCTCAGAGGCCATCAGCGGCTACAAAACCGAAGAGGTCATGGGAAAACGATGTTCGGAGAACATCCTCGTTCATATCAACGAATGGGGAGAGAAGCTGTGCGATAAGGACTGCCCGGTCAAAAAAACGCTGGAGGATGGACAGATTCATGAGATGAAAGCTTACCTCCAGCACAAAGAGGGATACCGGATTCCGATCATGATGCGGGCGATTCCGATAAAAGACAGGGAGGGGAAAACGATCGGCGCTGTTGAGATCTTTAGAGACGATTCCCCTCGACTGGCCATCCCTCAGAGAATCCAGGAGCTGGAGCGGATGGCCCTCCTCGACACACTGACCAAGGTGGGAAATCAACGGTATTCGGAAATTCATCTGGAGGCCCGTCTGAACGAGATGTCGAAGTACCACTTTCCTTTCGGCGTCCTGTACGCCGACGTGGACGACTTCGAGGAGATCAACAAGACCTTCGGAACAGTCGTGGGCGATAAGATTTTGAAGATGGTCGCTCAGACAATACAGAATAACATCCGTTTTTTCGATTTCGTCGGCCGCTGGGAGGATGATGAGATGGTCGTTATCCTGTCCAACATCGAAAAGGGCAGGCTGGATCTGATCGCCAACAAACTTCGCCTCCTTATCGGCGCCTCGAACATATCGGTCGAAGAAAAAACTGTCCAGGCCACGATCTCCATCGGCGCCACCCAAGCGAGGTTGGGAGACACAACAGAAAGCTTGATGAACAGAGCCCATCGATTGATGCAGAAAAGCAGGGAATCTGGAAAAAATACAGTCAGCTCAGGCTAATATATTGCTTGAGACTATCTCTGCGCCAGAGAGGTGACGATGATGACCAGCCCGACGGCGATCAGGATCAGAGGCCACCAGGTAACCATCCCGAACACATAGGCAGCCCCGATGATGATCAGCACAGAACCACCGATCAGCTTACCCGTCACCGGCTGACGATCTCCTGTTCTGGCGACTCTGATCAGGGCTTCCAAGATCAAAATGCAACCCAAGCCCAGGACAAAATAAGCCCACCAGTCCCCCCAGGAAATATAATCCAGGGTGGTGAGTAAAAAAAGCACTCCTAGAAGAATGAGTATCAGTCCTCCGGTCACACCCGAAAGAGGGTCATGACCTTTCTTTACGCCTTCGGCCATCCTCGCCTCCTTTTAAGGCAACTCATTTTAATCCTAACCTGAAGCCTAGAATATCACAATCTGGGCAGAGAAAATAGAAGCTGACTTGAAAACAGGCTATCTGTCCCAATTCGAGGGCTAATCTCATCTAACTAATATTAACGCAATAATCCGACGGGACTGGTTCCCCGGGGTTCGGGGGCTGAGGGTGTCATCAGGCCGCACAGGGATTGTAACCATATTTACTGCGTTTATATTAGATCTCCTTTGCCTTACAATATCTTGAGCTATGCAAAAATTATATGCAAAAAATTGTATAATATTTGACAAAGGTCACTTTGTTTATTAATTTATTGGAGAAGCAGTGGTACTGAAAAAAGGAAAAGGGGAAATTTTTAGATTGAATGACTTCCTAGAAATTCTTTATAGATGAATAAAAAAGAAGCCCTCGCCGATTTTCTCAGAAGCCTGGAAATCTCTCTAAAACAAGCTTCGATCTATTTCAGAGAACATCCCGCCTTCCAGAAATCTGTAGAGGATGTCAAAACAAGAGCCGATGCAGCCCTCAACTCTGTCAGTCCGATGAAAATCTATTTCACTCCCTATTCTCTGTTTATCGAAGAGGAACATTGGGAGAAAGAAAGGATCCATAAGGAGCTGGCCAAAACCTTCCACCACCGGATGGTCAAAAGCATCGAAATAACTGAAGGCATAACCATCGATGAGCTGGCCACATTCATCATCAAAGCCAACCTCCCCCGTAAAGACATCCTCAAGAGAGGAGGTTTAAAGGCCATCCTGGAAAGGGAAGACATTTCTCACCTTTCTGTTGAAGCTCTCGATTATTCTCAGATCTTAAGAGGTAAAGGGGAGGAGATCCAGGATGTCTGGGAATACTACTTGGACGAGGGGCTGGAGTTGGAAGACCCCCAAAAGATCGATGAGATCACGAGTAATTTTGAAAAAGTCGTTCCCTCCTACAAAGCTCAAGAATTCCTTAATAATCAGGAACTTCTCGAGAATATCAATAAGTTGTTCATCTATCTCAAAAAGACCAAGAAGGAGAGTTTCCAAAATTGCGCGAAGGTCCTGTTAAAATCGCTCCTGAAGCATAAAGACGTTTCTTACGAATCGCAGTTTGGCAAGATTCAGACTTTATTCAAAGACCTCTCTGATGAAGATTTTGCCTGGACTTTATGGGAAGAACTCTCAACAGACAAAGATTTTGATTCGATGAGCTTCAACATCTTTGCCCGACTCTCAGGAGAAAGAAAACAAGAAGATATCGCTCATTCTCTCCAAGGACTTATAAAAAAAGAGGACATCTCAGGCATTCAACCCGACATCATGGAGAGGCTTCGCGAGTTATTAATGCGCCAGAGAGAAACCTTTGTCCCTGAAATTTACAGGAATACCCTGCTAACCCTGTTCAAGGAAATAAAATTTGAGGATAAATTAGCCATCGACCAGAATCTTCTTCACCATAACTATTTTTACCTCATTTTTGAATTTCTGGCTCAAGAAAACAAGAAGGAGAGAATCCGTTCTCTTCTCGAGAAGATCTTGGAGGAATGGGAGAACAGAGACAAAAATCGAGAGCTCGAGTATGCCCTGATTCTGTTTCCGCTTCTCAAGAACAAGCATCACCACATAAGCTCTGAATTTTCCCTGAAAAAGCTGCGGACATACCTGTCTCCGATCCTGGAGAGGGCTATCCTGAGGGGTGATATTGCTCAGGACTTTGATGATCAACTCGATTATTTGGACCAGACATCCTTAAACTCAGATTCCTATCTGAATAAAATATTCAGGGAACACAACACTCACCATTATGTCCTGACGCTATTTTTCAAGTTTTTTCCTGATGAGATAGAAGTGTTCATCGAGCTCTTAAAGAAAAGAAAGGCTGAAGTCCCATTCCTCGAGCAGGTCATCCAGGGTTTACAATCCATCGAATCCAATATCGCCTTGACCATCCTCACCTTGGAATCCATTTTTTCCGTCGGAAACAAGAATCTGAAACTCAAAACACTCCAGGCGATGCAAAAGTTATCCAAGTATGATGAAGATTTTCTTATCTCGATCTTAAAAAAGGAAGACCGCCCGCTGAATAAAGAGGCTCTCACCATCTTGGCCAGGGATGATCAATCTAGAGAAAAAGCCTTTAAAACCCTTCTGGCCATTTCATCTCCCTTCGGCATAAAGAACAGAATTCTGATGAATAATCTCATCCTAATCGAAGAAATGGGCTTAAAAAAAGCCAGGCCATATCTGACAGCCCTGAGCCGGAGTCGGCCTTTCTGGAACAAAAGGATAAAATCCAAAAGCCTCCAAATTTTAGGAAAGTGGGATGGACGATAAGATTAAGCAGGCTTTGATCGATTTGCTCTCGGCCATCAGAGCCGGGAAAATATACACTCTCGAACACCCCAGATTCCAGGATTTCATCGAAAGAACTTACAAAAATTTGACCGGGGCTCTTGAAGAAAAAAATGAGATCATCCTCGGCATCGTCGAAGATGAAATAGCTATCGAGGATGAAATCCTGTTCGACTTGAGCAAAAAAGTGAAAGCCTTGATCCTGCACCTCGTTGCCAGAGGCATCCAAAAGATCGTCATCCACCGCGACTTGCAGAAGGATGAGCTCGTTCATTTCATCTCTGTTTTGGTCACTCCTGATAAACAGGTTGAGAGAGATATACCTGAGCGCCTTATCCTTTTAGGCGTCAGGAATATCGAAATCGGAAAAATCAGAGCCCCTCTCTCTGCAGAGCAAGAAAAAGGCATCGAAAAAGCCGAAAGAGCCATCGAGACCATCTCTGATGATGCTCTGGAGAAAATATCTCAAACCGTAGCTAAAGTGCTAAACGAAGAAGCGATAGATTACCTCGACCTCCGGTTCAACCTGCTCAATTTCATGGAATATTTTACAGGCAACCACCAAGAGCTTCTCAACCTGATCACGATGAAGAAGAAAGACCTGGCGACCTTTCTGCACCTTTTGAATGTATCCCTCCTCTCGATGTACTTTGCCTCTAGACTCGGTTATTCCAGGAATGATGTGTTGGATATAGGTATCGTCGGTCTGTTCCACGACATCGGAAAGCTCTCTATCGCCAGAAAACTCATCAAGAAGAAGGAACGGTTGGACGAGGAAGAGTTCACTCAAATAAAGCACCATTCGATCCTCGGAGCTAAGCTGCTCTTCCGTTACGTAGACTCCCTCGGTCTCTTGCCCATCCTGGGAGCCTTTGAGCATCATATCAGGTACGATCAAAAAGGATATCCTCTGTTGTCCTATCCGCGCCAGCCTCATCCTGTGTCCCAAATCATCTCTGTTTGCGATGTCTATGATGCCCTCAACCTGAAAAGGACATACAAGAAGGACTATCCTCCGCTCAAGATTTACAACATCATGACCAAGGAAAAAGGGAAATACTTCGACCCTCAGCTCCTAGACCAGTTCTTCAGCTTCATGGGTGTCTGGCCCGTGGGCAGCATCGTTTCTTTGAATGACGGAAGGGTGGCTATCGTTCGCAAGGCCAATCCAGATGACATATTCCGTCCCCAGGTGCAAATCATCGCTCCCGAAAGAGAAGAAGAATGGATCGACCTTGCGGAGAAGAAAGACAGCCTCGAAATCGTCTCCGCCCTGAATGCCTTCAAGGACGGAAAGAAATATCTCAATCTCGTTTAATATCGATCTCAACAGCCAGACGTAACGGATTTGTTGGGTTAAGCCAATCCTCTAAAAAAGGAACTAGGTCCCTGCTTGCGCAGGGATAAAACTGGGTCCCTGCTTCCGCAGGGATGACACTTTTTTTTATATTAAAGAGCGGACCATCAGGACAGAAACTTTAGCTCTGTTGGCCACCTGATCAGGCAGAGATCCGAACAGCCACCGCCGCACCGTCCATTCATTGGACGCTCCCATCACGATCAAATCATGGTTCTCAGCGGCCCGGATGATAGCCTGAGCGACATCAGTGGCGATCTCAACCCGAACCTCGGCCTTGATATCCAAATCATCGAGCACCTTATTCACAAAATCCTCGGCCACTCCCTGGAAAAGCTTCACGCTTTCTTTATCGAAATCAGAACTCTCGGGCGACGGTCCTCTGCCTACCTGGACGTTTAGGGCTGTGATCGTGGCGCCCCACTCTTCCGCTATCTCTTGGGCCAGCCTCAGCCCCAGCCGGGCATGAGGTCCACCGCTCACGGACACCAAGATGCGCTTGATATTCTCCAATCCTCTATCCTTGAGGACCAGGACATTTTCTTTGGCGACTTTCAAAACCCCGGCTACGTTGGTCCTCTGGATCCGGGGAGCCCGCACCTCACCCCGCCAGCCCATCACGATCAGGTCTGATTGAATCGTATCCGCTACACTGAGGATGGCCGAAGGAACGTTGTGAGCGACGATAGCATTGACTTTAGCCCGAACACCGAACTCGGCTGCCCGGCGAGAGGCTATGTCTAAGAGGGTCTCTTTTTCTTTCCGCCGCTTTTCATAAGCCAGACGACCGGCTTCAAGGGGAGTTTGCCTCGGGACGTCGATAACATGAATCAGTTGAAGCCGGCTCCGGCGGCTCCTGGCTAGGGCGGCACTCAAAGTGATCAGAGATCGTTCCGTATCTGGGTTGGCCAGCGGGACAAGGATCGTGGGCACCATTTCGCGCCGGGTGGCCAGGTATTCCTCGGCTCTGACGTAGAGAGGTTTGATGATCTTCTGCCGAAGAAGGATATTCGAAGCCCCGACCAACTTGGTTTCTTTGCGGAGGAATAGAACATACCAGATAAAGCTGGCCGCGATGATCAAATTTCCGATGACCAGTGAAAGCCGACTGGTGTTGATGATGACGAAGACACATCCCAACAACCCTAACACCGGGAAGAGAGGATATCCAGGTGTCTTGAAAGTGGGATTGTACCACTCCAGTTTGGCATACCTCATCAGCATGCAGGCCAGGGCAATCAGACCATAAAGAACAAGACTCAGGAATCCCGCCACCTCAGCCAAAAGCTCCAGATGGCGACCTAGAACAGCAATCAACAGCATGGTCAAACCTGTAGTGACAGCAATCGAACGGTAAGGTGTCTTGAACCGGGAGTGGATCTGGTTGAACCATTCGGACATGAGCTGATCCCGTCCCATAGCAAAACTAATCCGTGAAGCAGCCATGACACTGGCGTTGGCAGAGGAGACTGTGGCCAGGATCCCTCCCACCAGGATAAGGAAGTACCCTCCCCTCCCCATCAGGATTCGTGCCAGATCCATCAGGACCGTTTCTTCAGCCATGCTGGGATCGTTATAGCTTCGAAGGCCCAGGATACAGAAGACGACCGCACAGTAGACGATGGTCACAATGATGACCGAGCCGATGAGAGAGAGAGGAAGATTTTTGTTGGGATTCCGGATTTCTTCCGAGACAGCCGCTATCTCGGCGAAACCCATGAAGGTGATAAAAAGGATAGGGAGGGTGATGAGAACACCGGAAAAACCTATCTCAGGCGGGACAAAAGGAGTCAACCTCTCCATATTCACAGAAAAAACGG
>SMTZ1_10001481_pt1 | contig 23685 bp, 21 predicted proteins | sample DeeMarSWOR136_30_FD_25667 | JGI IMG/M metagenome (IMG submission 25667) | reverse complement strand
TCACCCTTCCCCGATGGCCCCGGAGCAATCCCTCGACATCTTGGATAGTCGCTCCCTCATCCGGTTGTCATCGAGAGGGGCTGTTCTGAGCCCCTCCCCGATTTGATGGCACGTATCGCGGGCTGCCCTCTCGAATTGGTTTGATCGGAAGGCCTTTTGGCATGTACGGATAACCCCTTCCCGCAAGGAGGAGAGATTTGCGTCCAGGTCAAGTTCCTCCACGATTTCCAACGCCCTCCTTCTGGCGAGCCGTTCGCCTCGGATAAATGCCGGATTTGGCTGCCGCGATAGGAGGGCGAGGAGCTGGAGGAATGTCCTCGAATCGAAGCCCCGTGACTCAACCTCATTGAGGGGCTTCTCGCCCCAGAGTTTCCTCGGCCCCTCATGACCCCCTTCCGCCAGATACCAATCCTTCACCAGGCGAAATCCCGCGTGAAATAGCAACTTCCCTTGGGCGGTGCTGACGGGGGGAACGCCCTTGATGAGCCCCTCCTGGGTTTCCCTATGGAACGGGCTCTCATATGAGACCTCATAGGCGAACATGAGATGGCCTCCGGGAGGGACGCACTGGCCCATAAGTCGGAAGATCCCGTGATCCAGGTTTTCCCTCGACAGATGGATGGTCCTTGGGGGGAGGCCTTTTCCCCTGAAATGAACGATGGGAAAATAATCCCCGATTTCGATCCAACCCTTGATGCCCCTTCCTCCACGGCTATGGATTCCCTCCAGGACCGGGGTTTCGGCCCACTTACCACTGGGAACCCTTTGAGAGCTCATCCTTCCTCCCCGGTCTCGGAGGTGAAGGGAGAATTGGGTCCAGCCTCCTCGATATTGAAGGGGCTTCAGGTGGAGTTGGGTTTCGTAGTCCCCGATGGATCGCCCATGGAGGTGGGACAACATATTCCCCTTTTCCTGAGGACCCGAGAAAGCCAATTCATCTCCCGGTTTTGACCGATTTCATAGTGATTTTATCCAAGGGTGTAACCAGTTTGAGTTTGAATATCACGAACGGAGCCGGGAGTCAACTGTGCTTCTGGGTTTATCACCCTTCAGCAGGTTGAGGTTAAGAGGTTGGAGGTTCAAGGGGAGGTCCAGTTCTCAACTGAATCATCAGTTTCATTTAATTCAAAATGGTTAGCAAAAACCTGTTCCCTCGGGGTATTCCATCGGCTCATTTTGCCGAAATAGGGGGGGAGGTTTGACAAGGGAATGCCCTTCCATTATCCTTATCCGAAACGGGAAAGGAGTAATTGGAAATGGCAAGACTGGGCTCTTTCACCTTTGTGCTTCACTCCCATATCCCCTACGTCCTCTCGCATGGGATTTGGCCTCACGGAATGGATTGGCTGAATGAGGCAGCCTCTGAGACGTATATTCCCCTCCTCGAGGTATTTAATCGGTTGGTCGAGGAGGGCCATGCTCCTCGGGGGCTGGTAGGTATTTCCCCTGTGTTGGCCGAACAGTTGGCCGACGAGGCGTTTAAAGAGGGATTGCGAGGCTACTTGAGGAACAAAATTGATGCGGCCAAGGAAGATGGTGAGCAGTTTGAGAAATGGAATCTACCCACCAGGAAAGGGCTTGCCGAGATGTGGGAAGAGCATTTCACCAGGATCTTGAATGTCTTCGAGAATACATACCGCTGCGACCTAATCGCCGCCTTCAAAGGGCTCCAAGATTCGGGGGCCATTGAGATCATCACCTGCGCGGGAACCCATGGCTATCTTCCCCTCCTGGGAGAGGACTCGGCAATTAAGGCCCAGATCAGGGTTGGCGTGGAGACCTACAAGAAGCATTTCGGCCGACAACCCAGAGGTATCTGGTTGCCCGAGTGTGCCTACCGGCCTCGATATCAATGGAAGTACCCAATTGACGGTTTTGGAAAGGAGAGGATGAGAAAGGGCATCGAGGAATTTCTCCATGAAAATGGCATCGAATATTTCATGATCGACTCGCACCTCTTGAAGGGGGGCAAGGCCATTGGGGTCTACATCCATCGTTTCGAGGCCCTGAAGCAGCTCTGGAAACAGTTTGAGAGGGAGTACGTCGTTGAGGCCAAGGGGGTGGAGAAGTCTCCTTACCGAGTCTACCTCGTCAGCTCCTCCCCTGGTGGCGAGAAACCGGTTGCCGTCTTCACCAGGGACCCGGAGACGGGACTCCAGGTCTGGAGCGGGGAGTGGGGTTATCCGGGGGATGGTTACTACTTGGATTTTCATAAGAAACACTTCCCGGGAGGGCATCGATACTGGAGGGTGACCAGCGCCAAGACCGACCTTGCCCATAAGGAGGAATACAGCCCCACGAAGGTGGATGAGAGGATAAGGGAGAATGCGAGTCACTTCAAGGATCTGGTGAAGGGAGTTTTAACCAGGTACCGAAGCGAGTCGGGGAACTCGGGAATCATCACCTCCCCTTTTGATTGCGAGCTTTTTGGTCACTGGTGGTTCGAAGGCCCCCGTTGGTTCTACTACGTCTTGAAGTGGATGGACATGGATCCGGAGGTGGAACTCACCACCGGAGGGGAGTATCTGGATAACGACCCTCCACAACAGATCATCACGCTCCCCGAGGGATCGTGGGGCGAGGGGGGGTTCCACTGGATATGGCTCAATGAGTGGACTAAGTGGACTTGGGAGCTCATCTACGATGCCGAGGCGAAGATGATGGGGATGGCCGAAAGACACGGCAAATCCCCCGATTCCGATCTCCTGAGGATCCTCCGACAGATGGCAAGGGAGCTTCTGCTTCTGGAGAGTTCCGATTGGCAATTCCTCATCAGCACGTGGAGCGCGAGGGACTACGCCGAGCTGCGGGTGAGGGAACATTATGAGGATTTCATGAGGCTTTATGACCTGGTTCGAAAACGCGAGCGAGGTGTTGAGCTTCACATCGGCGATTGGGAATTCCTCGGGGACTGCGAAAAGCGGGACAGCCTTTTCGCGGATATCGATGTGGGCTGGTGGGCCTGACAGTCTCCCCGCCGAGCTCCAACCTCTAACCTCCCATTCCTCAAGCTCAACCGTGGGGGTAGTGATCCCCGAAACCCTACGCGATGGGGAACGCGAAAGCTGAATTGTTAATAGTATCAATTAGTTAGAAAAATATCCCCAATAACAGGCGGCGGCCCCCGGGGGAGAATTCCTTGACAATCCTTCCCCGGAGTGGTACGAAAGAGTTGGTGTTGGGTGATTCAGGGGGTTTGAAATGGAGGCACGGGATAGGTTCGGCGACCTGAGCGACCTGTTCGCCTCGCGGAGGCTGGTGGTGGTCTCCAATCGGCTTCCGTATAATCCCTCTCGAACCCCTGGGGGAATTCGCTACGTCAAGGGAAGCGGGGGGTTGGTCACCGCCCTGGATCCCATTCTGCGGCTCTGCAAAGGCCTCTGGATTGGGTGGGACGGGGGAACCGGGCCCCCCATGAAGGAGGAACGGGTTACCATTTTCGAACCAGAGGGCGAGGGAAGCTATCAACTTCGATTCGTCAACTTAACGGAAAAGGAGGTCAGCCACTACTACTACAGTTTCTCCAACAGGACTCTCTGGCCCCTCTTTCATAACTTCATCGGCATGAGCCACTTCAATGGCGCCCACTGGAAGACCTACTTCAAGACCAATGCCTACTTTGCCGGGATAAGCCTGGAGGAGGCCAAGCGATCGGATATCATCTGGGTTCAGGACTATCACCTCTGCCTGGTCCCCAATTTCATCCGTTATGAGAATCCCAACCTGAGGCCTTACTTCTTCCTCCATACCCCCTTTCCTCCCTATGACACCTTCCGCGTGTTACCGTGGTGCAAACCGATTCTGGAAGGGCTATTGGGAAGCGAGAAGATCGGGTTTCACACCCAGAGCTACACCAATAACTTCCTCGACTGTGTCGAGCAGATCCTCAACGCCCGTGTGGATCGAGAAGGGGGGGTAGTGGAGTTAGCTGGCCGGAAGATCAAGGTGGGTTCCCATCCCATCAGCATTGACTATGACGCCTTTCACGATATGGCCCTGACGAGACAGGTGACTAGACGACTCGTGAAACACCGCAGCAGAATTGGGGATCGAGTGGTAATCCTAGGGGTGGATCGATTGGACTACACCAAGGGGATTAAGGAGAGGCTTTTGGCCATCGAGCGGTTTCTGGAGAAACACAGCAAGTTTAGAAATCGGATCCTCTTTATCCAGGTAGCCGTGCCCAGCCGGACCAGGGTCGATGAGTACCGATTAATGAAGAGAGAGGTGGATGAGACCATTGGACGCATCAATGGACGATTCACGGGGGAGGGGTGGCCCCCCATCCAGTATATTTACAGATCGCTTTCTCGAGAAGAACTGGTGGCCTACTACCGGCTTGCCGACATCGCCCTCGTCACGCCGGGACGGGATGGCATGAACCTCATTGCCAAGGAATATGTGGCCTCGCAAGTGGACAAGAAGGGGGTATTGATTTTGAGCGAGTTCGCGGGTGCTGCCGAGGAGCTGACTGAGGCCCTTTTGGTAAATCCATACGATATTGAAACCGTCGCCGATACCATCTATAAGGCCATTAAGATGTCTGGAGCTGCCAAGAGGAGGCGCATCGAGGAGATGCAGGAGCTGGGTAGGCAAAGGGATATCTACTCCTGGGTGAGGGATTTCTTCGAGGGGGTTGCTTAGCCCCGACCGCTTGCGGGCAAGCAATTCTTTGAAAAGGTCGCTCTTGGCTGCTCAAACCCCTGTTTGGACAACTCTCACGCTCGCTCCACCGCACATGGCGCACTCGCTCCTCGGCCTCACATGCACTCGTTGACGTCGTGCTGCAGTAATTTGGTACTGCGATTTTGCATTGCTGCGTTCATGCGGTTAAGGCAGCGAAGTTTGGAACCAACAAGGGGATAGTTCCCGCTTGGAGGCCCTTTTCTCATTATCCGGGAATTTGTTTGAAATGAAGTACCTTTTCGATGATAAAGAGGGAATCATTGAGATGGTGAGGTCTCAAGATCGTCGCGCCTTCCTCTTGGATTATGATGGAACCCTAACCCCCATCATTAGGGATCCGCAAAAGGCCATCCTCTCGCCCAAACACAGGGAGGTCATCGCTTCGCTCATTGGAAAGGAAAAAACCTTCGTCTGCATCATCAGCGGAAGGGCTATCGAGCAACTACGAGGGTTCATTCGACTCGAGGGCCTCGTCCTGGCGGGAAATCACGGCATGGAAATAGTCGGACCGGACATCTCCTACACGAATGATGGTGCGCTGCGGGCGAAGGCCCTGGTACGGGAAATCGTCGATCTGTTGAAACGGAGGTTAGGGGATTTCGATGGCGTCTTGGTGGAGGATAAGGGGCTCACGGTGAGCGTGCACTACAGAATGCTGCCGCCAAAACACCACCCCAGTCTAAAGCGATTCTTTTGCCGGGAGATGGAGGGATTCCTGAAATCCAATGCGATTCTCATCACCCGGGGGAAGAGGGTTTTGGAGGTGAGGCCCAATGTGGTTTGGAACAAGGGATCCGCGGTGGAATGGATACTGGGCTCTGTAGCGAATTACCTCCAGGAGGAAAGGCCTTACCCCATCTATATGGGAGACGACGAGACCGACGAGGACGCCTTCAGGGTTCTGAAAGATCGGGGATTGACCGTTCTGGTTTCCCCCCGGAAGAAGCGAAGCCAGGCTGCCTATTTCATCAAGAACGTGGAGGAAACCTACCGATTCCTGGAGTTGTTCGCCCGCTAACCCTTGATCTTCTCGATATCATCGGGTTTCCCCAGGGCGATGAGAATGTCGCTGTCTTTCACGGTGAACGCTCCGCCCGGGTTCATGGTTATCGTTTCCGGAACGAGCCCCTTCACGGCGAGGATATTGAGGTGATATTTGCTCCTCAGTCTGAGTTCGGCTAAGGTCTTTCCGATAAACTCCTTGGGCGGAGCGATTTCGAAGATATCATACTCTTCAGTCAGCGGCAGGTAATCGAGGACGTTGGGAGATGTCAGGCCTTTTGCCATCTTTCTTGCCAGGTCCCTTTCGGGGAAAATGACCTCCTTTGCGCCGATCTTTTCCAGGGCCCTTCCGTGGTCCTCGCTGATGATCTTCACGTAGATATTTTGAATATCGAGGTCCTTTAAATAGAGGGTGACCAGGATGCTGGCGCTGATGTTACCCCCGAGGCTGACGAGGACCGTATCCTGTTTTTCGATTCCTATGGATTCCAAGATGGATTTGTCGGTGGCATCCCCTACCATCGCATAGGAGCAGAACTCGTGCAACCGTTGGACTCTGTCCTTATTTCGGTCCACCCCGATGACGTCTTTCCCCTCCTGGAAGAGGCTTCTCGCCAGGTAATACCCGAAATTCCCCAAGCCGATGACGACGAATTTTCCCATGTCTGCTCCTTTCTAACCGACGATGATGTTCTCCTCGGCGTATTGGAATTCGGCTTTCCTCACCCTGCGTGCCATGGCGAAGGCCAAGGTGAGCGGGCCCAATCGACCGAGAAGCATCATAACGATCATAATCAGCTTGCCCCCAGTATCAAGTTTTGTGGTTACCCCCATTGACAGCCCCACGGTTCCGAAGGCAGATACGGTTTCGAAGAGATACTCGAGGAATAAGCCCCTGCTTTCCGCATGGCTGATGTCGCCCAGTTGGGTAGTGAGGAGAAAAATCGTTATGATAACCACGGCCAAACCGGAGGCCAATATGACGGAAATGGAGCGGGCAACGGTCTCGTGGGGAATGGTACGTTTGAACAGGTTTGCCCGATCCCTCCCCCTGTACCGGTTGAGGACCAGGGAGAGCAGCGTAGCCAAGTTGGTAGTCTTGATTCCTCCTCCACATGAGCCCGGAGAGGCCCCGATGAACATGAGGATTATGAGGATAAAGCAGGTGGCGTTGCTGAGGCCAACCATGGGAATGGTATTGAAGCCTGCGGTTCGACTGGTGACCGATTGAAAGTAAGAGATGAGGATCTGTTCTCCCAGGGGAAATGTCAGGAGGCTGCTATCCCGTTCGATGAAGAATATGAAGAGGGTCCCCACTATGATGAGCGCTGCCGTGGTGGTAAGGACAACCTTTGAGTGGAGGGAAATCCGGAGGGGAGGGTTTCCTCGAAGCCCGCTCTCAGCGATCTCCTTCAAGACGATAAAACCGATTCCGCCCAGGATAATCAGAGAGGTGATCGTGAGATTGATGGTGATATTGCCCTGAAACCCAACGAAGCTGTCAGAGAATAGGGAGAACCCGGCATTGCAGAAGGCCGATACCGCATGGAAGAGCGAAAAATAGAGGGCCGTTACCCGCGGAAAGCGGTTACTCCATCCGATAAAGAGGAGGAGGGCTCCGACGATTTCAATAACGATGGTGTAGAGAAAAACGGATTTCAACAGCACGTAGATATTCCGTATGGGAAATTGGGAGAAGGTGTCCTGGATGATTCTCCTATCCCGAAACCCGATGGACCGGCCCAGGAGGAGGTAGAAGAAGACGGAGAAGGTCATGATCCCCAATCCCCCCACCTGGATGAGGATCAAGATGACCACCTGTCCGAAGTGAGAATAGAAGCTTCCCGTGTCCCAAACAATCAACCCCGTCACGCAGACTGCGGAGGTGGCCGTGAAAAGGGCATCGATGAACGAGGCGGGCTTCGTCCTCGCGGCATAGGGAAGGCTGAGCAGGAATGTTCCAATGAGGATAATGGTGAGGAAGCTGAGGATGAGGGTCCTCTCGGGGGTGAGGATGCGGATTGTGAATTTCTTGAAGAGACCCCTTCTCATTTCACATCCCCTTCCTCCTTTCTTCCATCGCCTTCTCGTAGAGGTTCACGTACTCCCTGGCCGCCCTTTCCCAGGAGAAGTCGGCTTTCATTCCCCGAATCATCAATCCCCTCCATCCCTCCCTATCCTGATAAACGGCTAATGCCTTTCGAACCGTATTGAGGAAGTCGCTTGGTCGATACCTTCGGAATGTAAATCCCGTTCCCTCCCCGGTTTTAGGGTTGTATTCCTGAACCGTATCCTCAAGGCCACCCGTCGCCCTCACCAGGGGAACCGTCCCATACTTGAGGCTATACATCTGATTGAGGCCACAGGGCTCATACCTGGAGGGCATGAGGAAGATGTCAGCACCCGCCTCGATCTTGTGCGCCAGGGTATTGTCATAGGCGATCTTGATGCCTGCTTTTTCGGGATAGTTCTCGGCGATTCGTCCGAAGAGGCGGTGGTACTTCTCATCTCCCGTTCCCAGGAGGACGAAGCCGAGATCCATCTTCATGAGGTCCTCGATGCTCTCCGCCACCAGATCGAGTCCCTTCTGATCCGCCAAGCGTGAGATGATGGCTAGGATAGGACGTTCCCGCAAAGAGTTCGAAAGGTTGAACTCCGCGAGGAGATCCTCCTTACATTTCGCCTTTGCAGAGAGATCCTTTTCGTCGTAGTTGGCGGCAATAAGGGGATCGGTCTTCGGGTTCCACTCCCCGTAGTCGGCCCCATTGAGGACTCCATACAAATGCTCTCTGCGATCCCGGAGAACACCGTCCAGTCCGTAGCCGAATTCAGAAGTCTGAATCTCCCGGCTGTATTTATGGCTTACCGTATTGATGATATCCGAAAACACGATCCCCGCCTTCAGGAGGTTGATCTTGCCCCAGTATTCTATCCCTCCCTGATGGTAGACTTCCCTGGGAAGTCCCGTGGCCTCCAACTTCCGCTCATCGAAAATTCCCTGGTAGGCAAGGTTGTGAATGGTGATCAGGGAGCACGCTCTCGAGAAGAATGGGTCTTCTCCACAGATGGTCCTTAGATAGGCGGGGATGAGGGCAGTCTGCCAGTCGTTGCAATGAAACACGTGGGGTTGGAAATCAAGCCCCTTGCAGAGGAGAAGGGCCATCCGGCAAAAGTAGACGAATCGCTCCAGGTTGTCGAAATAGTCGCCCTTGGAGGTCCCATAGAGGTATTCGCGGTCGAAGTACTCGTCCTTGTTGATGAGATAGAGGGGGATGTCCCCGCCTATTTCGGACGACGAGAAGATATCGTCCTTCAAGGTCTCTCCAAAGAGGGATATCTCGACGTCTTCAAGGAGCACCCTGACTTCGAGATTCCCCCTTTTGACCATTCGGTAGTAGGGCATGACCAGCCGGATATCGCAGCCCGCTGCCTTGAGGGCCTTGGGCAGCGAACCCGCAACATCGGCCAGCCCTCCCGTTTTGGCAAAGGGAGATGCCTCCGGAGAGAGGTAAAGAATCCTTAACGGTTCTGCCATGGGTGCCTCCCGTGGCCCATTACTCATTCAATAACTGTTAGTTTGATAATGTTGGTGTTTCCCGGAATCCCGATGGGACGGCCGGCGGTGAGAACGATTTAATCACTTCTTTTGGCAAAACCATCTCCACCGTGATCCGCTTCGCCCTCTCAATCATATCGTCGGTATCCTCGAACTTGTCCACCTTTATGGGAATGGCACCCCATGAGACGCTCAACCGCTTGATATTTTCCTCGTTCGGGCTCAGCGCGATGATTGGATGGCTGGGCCTATGTCTCGAGACGAACCTCGCCGTCATCCCCGATCCGGATTTGCCCTGGTCCTCGAGTAGTCTGGTTGACTCGCTTGCGGGAACGATAGTGCACACGATCTTGGTTTTACGCACGGGGTCTCGGTGACTGTTCATGGGATCTATCCCACCAAGATCAGCCGCAGATCCATCACGTTGGTGTTGGTAGGGCCTGTGATGAGGAGGTCTTCGAGCTTTTCGAAGAAGTGGTAGGAGTCGTTGTCCTCGAGGTAGGCTGTGGCGTCTAGCCCTAACTGCTCAGCTCTCACCACGGTATTAACATCGGCGATTGCCCCGGCCGCATCGGTGGGGCCATCGGTTCCGTCGGTGCCCCCGCTGAGCACAACGACGTCCTTCAATTCCTGGATCTCCAAAGCGGAGGCGAGGACGAATTCCTGATTTCTGCCCCCGAGGCCTTTCCCCCGAATAGTTACCGTGGTCTCCCCTCCTGAGATGACACAGGCAGGCGGGCCGATGGGATGGTTCGTTTTCCCGATTTCCTTGGCAATGGCCGTATGGACTTTCGCCACCTCCCTGGTTTCACCCTCGATAAACGTGGAGAGGATGAGGGTTTTATATCCCAATTCCCGAGCCCTCCCCTCCGCCGCTTTCACCGCCATGATGTTGCTTCCGATAATCACGTTGTGCGTCTTTTCGAAGATGGGATTGCCGGCTTTGGGCGTTTCCTCGATTTCGCCCTTGATACCCCGCCCAATCCGATGGGAGATGGACTGGGGGGCTTTCCCCAGGAGGTCATATTTTCTCAGGATGGCCATACAGTCGCCAAAGGTGCTCTCGTCGGGAACGGTGGGTCCCGAAGCGATGACGTCCAGCGGATCGCCGACCACATCGGACAGAATCAAGGCGATGAGGGTGGACGGGTATGCAAGCCTGGCCAAACCTCCACCTTTGAGCTTGGAGATGTGTTTGCGGATGGTGTTGATCTCGTTGATGTTGGCCCCACACTCCAGGAGCAGGTTGGTCATCTTCTGTTTGTCCCCGAGGGAGATCCCATCGGCGGGAGAGGGTAACAGGGCGGATCCCCCTCCGGAGATGAGGCAAATCACGAGGTCTTTTTGGCCCAGATGCTCGAGCAATCCGATGATCTCCTCCGCCCCCGAGACCCCTTTTTCGTCCGGGATGGGATGGCCTACTTCGTTGAGCTTGACCCTCTTCAGATCGGCGAGGTGCCCGTATTTTACGTTGATAACCCCTTTGGTGATGCGATCGCCCAGGATCTCCTCAACCGCCAGGGCCATAGAAGCCCCGGCCTTCCCACCGCCGATGATGTAGATATGCCCATAGTCTCGGAGTGAGTAGGTGATTCCATTGACCACCAGGTCTTCCCCCTCCAAGTCCAGGTATCTCTTGACGGCTTCGACGGGATCCACTGCCCTCAAGGCGTGAATAAAGATTTCCATGCCGTCGCTTCTGAGTTGGTTCAGGTTTCTCATCTCTGCCACGGGGTTGCTTCGCTCCTGGGTTTTCTGGGGGGTCCTCGGGCCGTTTCCTCGAGATCATGTTGTGGGGATTACCTCGGTTTCCGGCGGCGTCTCCTCCAGTATCGGGGTTTCGTATTCCCTCGAGATCTGAGCCTCCCTGGCTTGTTTGAGCTTCTCCTCCAATTCCCTGTTGGAATTGTACAGTTTTTTGACGGTGTTCTTTAGGCGGAGACGAGCGCCAAACCCGACGATGCTACCCACCACGGTACCGATGAAAAAGGGAATGAACATCAAGAGGTACATGGGAAAGGTCGGAGTCTCCCAATTGAAATAGTACTTGAGGGATACGGGGTCGATGTTTTGCGACGCGAAGGAAACCGCGAGGATAAAGACAAAAACGAGAACGACCAGTTTCAGGTAGTTCATGGCTCTTTTCCTCTCCATGGGATTAGATGATGGGTTTTCTGTAACAGGGAAATAACAAAAGAGCCAAGAGAAGGCCCCTTGAGCTCTTCTGCGGACCGCTCGATTTCCGATAGAGGCGTTATTCCCTTTTCTGCCTCGGCCTTCTCGGCCTGGGAGGTTTTTTCTCGGGCGGTTTTTCCTCCGGCTCCTTCCTCACGGCCTTTTCCAGCCGATCGATGATATCGGCCGTCCTGTCCCTGAGGGATTCGGTGACGGATGTCAGATTGTCAACCCTTTCCTTGAGGCCAACCCCTGCGCGGTCCTTGAGGGATTCCATGGTGGATGCAAGGGAATCCACCGTCCTCTTCAATTCCTTTGCCCCTCCGGTCCTTCGATAGGCCAGGATGGAAATGATCAGGGCGACAATCGCAATGATCAAGTTAACAACCGCCATCACGCATACCTCCCTACCTCCGAGATTTATATCGTCGGTGGTATCTTGTCTGCCTCTCGTTTTTCCTTCCGTTTCTTCTGGGAGTAACCCATCCACGTGATGAGCCATCCCAGGATAATGCCTACAAAGAGCGTGCACAAGAGGATGAGTGCCGTGTGGATGGGCTTCGTCCATAGCAAAAACCGGATTGTGATCACCTCGGTGTTTTGGAGTGTAAAGATGACAATGAGGATGGCCAAAACGATGAACACGATAGTCTTAACTGGCATGGAGAATCCTTTCCTCGTAATTCACTTCTTTTCTCTCGCCTCGTCTAGTTTCAGCGTTTTTCCCATTTTTTCAAGGACTTCACCGGTCTGCTGGGTAAGCTGCTTGGTCTTCTCCTCCAGCTTTCCCATCTGTTGGATGGTTTCTCTCCTCAAGGAGTCCGTTCTCTTCTGCAGGGCTTTGACCTGCTCATCCAGACCACCCAGTCCCCCCGTACGCTGATAGCTGATGAGGGAGAAGATAAGGGCGATGAGGGCGATAATCAAAGCCAGAGTTGCCCTAAATCCCCCCTTCACGATTTTTTGCGCCATTTTCCCCGTCCCCTCAGAAAAGGTGGATCTGAGAATCCGAGATATTATACCTAATCCTCATGTCAAGTCAAGGAAACTCCGGATCTCCGAGGGAAGGTTGTAGAGTTACTTGGGTTTGTTGGGCTTCTCGGGTTTGTTGAGTTTTTGGGGAATGACGGGTCCTCGATCGGATAAGGGGGGATGTCGTTGCCCAGGGGAAGACGATAAGAAATAAGAAACTGGAGATCACATGGTTGAACAGCGTGGAGTTATGCCGTTTTGCGTTTGGGTTTTTCGACCTCCGTGAGGGGTTTGCCCAGGATCTCTTTCAGCTCAGCCTCCTCAACGACCTCCTTCTCCAGGAGCAGGATGGCCAGCTTTTTCAATTTTGCCTGGTTCTGAACCAGTATCCTCTTGGATCTGGTGTAGGTTTCGTCGATGATGCGTTTTACCTCTTCGTCGATCTCCTTGGCGGTTTCCTCGCTGTAATCCTTGGAAGATGGGAAGGGCGATTGGAGGAAGAGGGGCCTTTTCTCCTTTTCGAAGGTGATGTAACCCAGTTTCTCGCTCATGCCGTATTCCTTGACCATGCTGGTGGCAATATCCGTGGCTCTCTGAAGGTCGTTGTGCGCTCCGGTGGAGATTTCCCCGAAGGTGATCTCCTCGGCGATCCTTCCCCCCAAGAGCACGGCCAATCGGTCCAGGAGCTCCGACTTGGTCATGAGGTATCGGTCCTCCGTGGGGAGCTGAAGCGTATAGCCCAGGGCTGAGATGCCCCGGGGAATGATGGAAATGCGGTGAACGGGATCGGCGTTGGGGAGAACGGAGGCCATCAGGGCGTGGCCCGATTCGTGGTGGGCCACGATCTCCTTCTCCTTTTTGGACATCACCTTTCTCTTCTTCTCCAGGCCGGCAACCACCCGATCGATGGCCTCCTCGAGGTCATCTATCTCCACCTGATCTTTGTTTTTCCTGGCAGCCAAAAGGGCCGCTTCATTGACGATGTTGGCCAGGTCCGCTCCCACAAATCCCGGAGTCCGTGCGGCGATTACCTTCAGATCCACCTCCTTGGCCAGTTTGACCCCCTGAATGTGTACCTTCAGTATCTCCTCTCTGCCCACGATATCGGGCCGATCCACGAGAATATGTCTGTCAAACCGGCCCGGCCTGAGCAAGGCGGGGTCAAGGATTTCGGGCCGGTTGGTCGCGGCCATGATGATGACGCCGGTATTGGGGTCGAACCCATCCATTTCCGAAAGCAACTGGTTGAGGGTTTGCTCCTGTTCGTCGTGCCTGCCCAAGGGGTTCACACCCCTCGCCTTTCCGAGGGCGTCTAGCTCGTCGATGAAGATAATACACGGAGCGCGCTGCTGGGCTTGCGCAAAGAGATCCCGCACGCGGGCAGCCCCAACGCCGACGAACATCTCCACGAAATCGGATCCGCTGATGCTGAAGAAGGGCACATTGGCCTCCCCGGCCACGGCCCTTGCCAATAGTGTCTTTCCAGTACCCGGAGATCCAACCAGCAATACGCCCTTGGGTATCTTTCCGCCCAACTTTTGAAATTTTCCCGGGTTCTTCAGGAATTCGATGACCTCCTGCAGTTCCTCCTTGGCCTCGTCGATCCCGGCTACGTCCTTGAAGGTGATCTTATTCTCCTTCTGGGCGAAGATCTTCGCCCTGCTCTTTCCGAAGGAGAGGGCTCCCGCCTCGGGCCCCATCCTGGCGAAAAGCAACCGCCAAATGAGGAAGAAGAAGATGATGGGGATTACCCAGGCGAGGATGCCGGTCAGCCATTTGTTTTCACGTTTTCCCTTGTACTGAATCTCCTTCTTGTCCAACTCCTTGATGAGTTCGGGGTCTTCTACCCTCACCGTCTGGAAAGGCTTGCTCGAAGGCTCCAGATCCTTACCGCCCTTTATCGTCCCCTTTATATGCTCTGGGGTTATCACCAGGTTCTCCACTCTGTTTTCCTTGACCAGTGCTTTAAATCGACTGTACGAGATCTCATTTACCTTTTGGGTGGTCAGGTAGTTTTGCAGGAGGAAGATCAAAAGGAAGGCAATGACGATGTACCATATGGTAAAGTGCGTTTTTTTGGAGGGAGGTGAGGTTCTCCTCTTCCTCTGTCCCGTGGGATCGCCCAACCCGAACAAATCCCTCAAATCGGGTTTTTCCTTCTTATTACCCCTTCTGGGCATCTCAAATCCCTTGTACGTTCACGAGGGTCTCTACAACAGGCCCCATTACACAAATGTAGCCGAAACCAGGTTTATTTTCAACTCTTTTCCGTCCGGGCAGTTCCCTCGAATACCCGTGTAAAGATCTCGTCCACGTGCCTCAGCTGGCTCTTGAGGTCGAAACACTCCTCGATTTCCTTGGGGCTGAGCACCTCGGCGATCTCGCGGTCCTTCAGGATTTGCTGTTTGAAATCGGTCCCCTCCCCCCACACCTTCATGGCGTTCCTTTGAACCATGGAATAGGCATCCTCCCGGGAGATGTTTCTCTTGGTCAATTCCAGCATGAGCCTCTCCGAGAAGATCAATCCCCTCGTCTTCTCCAGGTTCTTCCGCATGGTATCGGGGTAAACGATGAGTTTGTCGATGGTGGTGGTTAACCTGTTGAGCATGTAGTCCAACAGGATGGTGCTGTCGGGGGCGATTACCCTTTCCACCGAGGAATGGCTGATATCCCTCTCATGCCACAGGGGCATGTTCTCAAGGGCGGCCAGTGAGTGCGACCTCACCAGGCGAGCCAAACCACAGAGGTTCTCCGAGAGGACGGGGTTGCGCTTATGGGGCATGGCCGAGGATCCCTTCTGGCCCTTCGAGAAGAACTCCTCGGCCTCGAGGACTTCAGTTCTCTGGAGGTGGCGGATTTCCAGAGCACACTTCTCAATGGACGAGGCGATGATGGCCAATGTGGTGAAGAACTCGGCGTGATGATCCCTTTGGACGATTTGGGTGGAGATCGGGGCGGGTTTCAAGCCGCACTTGCGGCACACGTACTCCTCCACAAAGGGGGGGACATGGGCAAAGGTTCCCACGACGCCGGAGATTTTCCCATAGGTGATGGCCTCCTTCGCTCTCTCCATGCGGATCAGGTTCCTTCGCATTTCATCGTACCAGTGGGCCATCTTCAAGCCAAAGGTGATGGGTTCGGCGTGAATCCCATGGGATCTGCCGATCATTACCGTATCCTTGTACTCAAAGGCCTTGTCTCTTATGACCGAGAGGAGGTTACGCATATCCTCGATGATCAGCTCCGAGGCCTCCTTGAGGAGCAAGGCTAGGGACGTATCCAGGATATCGGAAGAGGTGAGGCCGAAGTGAATATAACGCGAGGCCTCCCCCACATTCTCGCCCACCGCCGTGAGGAAGGCGACCACATCGTGTTTGGTGAGCCGTTCCAGCTCCGCGATTCGTCCGACATCGAACCGCGCCTTCTCCTTGATCTCCCTTACCGCTTCAAGGGGGATTTCCCCCAACTCCGCCAGTGCCTCACATGCCAGGATCTCGATGTGAAGCCACGTAGTGTATTTATTCTCGTCGGTCCAGATTTGACCCATTTCGGGGCGGGTATATCTTGGAATCATCGTTTTCTCCTTACGGGAACTGGAGTAGGGGCCATGATGATGGACGGGGCCTCGAGCAGGAGGACTGCCTTTAACGGGACTTTGCCGTGATGCAGCGCTTTCAAAGATCGTTAAGGGCAGCCGGGGTCCTGGGCGGAGAGATATGTTCGCTATCGGTTTTCTCCCATTGTACCCGTTGAACCCCAAAAGTCAATACAGATAATGTCTGGAGTTTCCTCAGTTTTTGGGGAACACTGTTGTCCGTGAGCGCAATCTGCCGGAGAAGTGGGGTACCCATCGAGGGTGAGCAAAGCTTGTCCTGAGCAAAGCCGAAGGAAAGGAAGGTTAAGGCTAAGGTTAAGGCTGAGAGCAGATATTTCCCGTAGCTCTGACGGGACAGCTTACGAGGGATTGTTGCGCAAATCCCTGGAGCGAACAGTGAAGATTTTTTGGTCACCATTCTCGGCCAACGGGGACCGATGATTCAACTCAGAAACGAAGTTCCCACTTGATTTCCATCCTCCCTTGTCCAAGCTCAACCGCAGCACTGCAGCACAGCATCACCGCAGCACCATCTTGTCTCCAACCCCTTAACCTCAACCTTAACCTTAACCTGAAACCATTGAGGTGTCGGCCTATGTTGACAAAGGGCGGCTGAGTTTCATATCATGATCTGGCATGTTACTCCAAAGCGTGGCGGCAGAAGTCGAATGATCATCATAAAATCCAAGCGCGAAATCGACTGCCTCAGGAAAGCCAACCAAATCGTTGCCGTTGTTTTCCGCGAAATTAAGCAGATGGTGAGGCCTGGCATCACCACCAAGGAGCTCGATGGGGAGGCCGAGAGACTGATCAGGGCGCGCGGGGGGATTCCCGCTTTCAAGGGATACAAACCCCTGGGTTATCGTTCCGAGTTTCCCGCGAGCATGTGCATTTCCGTTAATGAGCAGGTTGTGCATGGCATCCCGGGGTTCCGGAGATTGAAGGAGGGGGACATCGTCAGTCTGGATGTAGGGGTATTGCTCGATGGCTATTACGGCGACGCCGCCGTTACCCTTCCCGTGGGCAGCGTTAGCGAGGAGGCGAACAGGCTGATGGCGGTGACGGAGCACGCCCTCTACAGAGGGATAGAACATGCCAAAGAGGGGAATCGCCTCTCCGATATCTCCCATTCCATCCAGGCGTATGCCGAGGAGAATGGATTCTCCGTGGTGAGGGATTTTGTGGGCCATGGGATCGGGAAGTCCCTCCATGAGGATCCCCAAATCCCCAACTTCGGGCCTCCTCATCAAGGGCCAAGGTTGAAGCAAGGCATGGTCTTCGCCTTGGAGCCCATGATAAATGAGGGGACGTGGCAGGTAACCAGATTGGGGGATGAGTGGACTGTCGTCACTGTCGATGGGAAGTTATCCGCGCATTTCGAGCACAGCATTGCCCTGACAGATGGCGATCCAGAAATCCTTAGCATCGGTTGAACCGAAAAAGGTCGCTCTTCACTGCTCAGGAATATTTGCGTAGAGGAGAGAATACACGAAAATCCGAAATCCTAATTTCTAAACCCTAAACAAATACAAAGCACTAATGATCAAATGACCAAAACGTTTAGGATTTGGACATTTGGATTTAGATATTGTTTAGTATTTAGTGCTTCGGCCCGCGACGAGCCCCTCGGCCTGAGCTCGGGTCGAAGGCTCGGCCGAGTCGATTTAGGATTTATTCCTTGTTTAACTGCAACACTGCAGCACCAAAAACTTAGAGCTTGTACTTGAATTTCCTGAGGAGATCTTTTCGCCAGGCCACCCCATCCTCTTTTTCCACCCCTTTGGGAGGAGAACCATCGATTACCCCCATGATTCCCCTGCCCTGGTCTGTCTCCGCGATGATCACCTCTACGGGATTCGCCGTGGCACAGTAGATGGAGCAGACTTCCTGGCACATCTTTATTGCGTTGAGCACGGTGATGGGGAAGGCATCCCTCATCACCACCACAAAGGTGTGGCCGGCGGCGACCTTCATGCCCATGGTCTCCGCCGTCTTCTTGAGATCCTCGTCATTCCCTTCGAGCCTCAACAGACAGGCTCCGGAGGCCTCGCAAAAGGCGATGGCGAACTTGGCGTTGGGCACGGTGGATGCCATGATTTCGTAGAGGTCCTCTACCGTTTTGATGAAATGGGTTTGCCCCAGGATTATGTTATGACCCTCCGGAATATCCAGTTTCACCGTTTTCAATTCCATCTCACCTTCCCTCCCCTTCCGCCTCTAGGATCATCTTTTCTATCAATTCCCTCTTGGGATGTTCCGGATAAATCTCAAGGCACTTCTTGAAATAGTTAGCCGCTTCCTTGGGTTTTCCCATATTGTGGTACGTTATTCCTAAGTTGAAATAAGGGCGAAAAAAATTGGGGTCAAGCTCGATGGCCTTTTTGAAGGCCTCGATCTCCTTCTCCCTCCAATCCAGGCTTCTCAACTGTTCATACTTATATCCGTAGGCCATCCCCAGGTAGTTATATCCCACTGCGGAGCGAGGTTCTAATCGCAGGCCTTTCTTGTATTTCTTGATGGCCTGGTCGTATTTGCCCTTCGAGATGAGCGCGGCCCCTTCCTGAAAATACTCTGAGGCGCTTTTCATCCCCTGCCACCCGGCGCAAGCAGCGAGGATGATCAGTAGGGCCAGGATAGGAGGGATAATCCTCCCGGCCATCTCATGGATCCGCAACACCAATTATCCTCCGTGAACATGCTTCGATTTATACCACGTACACTGGCAATGGTCAATAAGACGGGGAGAAAGCCCTCGTCCCTGGGCGAAGTCAACCGAGAAAGGGTTATTTTGGAACCGTGTGCTGGCCAACCTCTAACCTCCTACCTCTAACCTCCACCCTCGCACCTCCAACATCCGACCTCCCCCCTCCACCCTCTAACCTCTTAACCTGAACCTGAACCTCCTAGCTCCAACCTCTTAAAGGGTTTCACCGTGAGCTTTTCCCCATTGGTCTCGATCATGACCGCGCCATCCCTGTCCGTTCTCCAAATCCGACAGCCGAGATCTTCATATCGGTTGAGCACTTTCCGATTGGGGAGGTTGAAGATGTTTCGAAATCCCACGGTGAAAACGACACATGAAGGGGTTACGGCTTCAAGGAATTTCCTCGTGCTGGAGGTTTGGCTGCCATGGTGAGGAACCTTCAGCACGTCGGCCCTCAGGTCTCTTCCGCATTGGACCAACCCCGCCTCGGCTTCCTGTTCGATGTCCCCGGTGAGGAGGAACCGGCGATTCCTGTAGGCCAGCTTCAGGACGATGGAGCGGTTATTGGTTTGCGACCAGGGATTTTTTCCATCCATTATCCCGGATCGGAGGGGATGCAATACCTCCACCTTCACCCCGCTGATCCATCGAGGGGGCACTTCCCCATGGACCGTGATTTGCCGTATGTTCTTTCTGTTCATGATCTCCATGAGGTCGAGATAGGGCTCGGAAGTAACCCCCTGTCCGTTTCCCCAGTACTCGCCAACCCCGAAGATATTGGCGATGAATCGCAACCCGTTCAGATGGTCCGGATGCGGATGGGTGAGGACCAGGTAGTGGAGGGTTCTGATCTTTTTCGCCCAGAGCACCGGGGCCACCACGTTCCTTCCCACGTCGAAGCTATCATCGTAAAAGCCGCCTCCATCGACCAACATCCTCTTTCCCCTGGGAAACTCGATGAGGATACTGTCCCCCTGTCCCACGTCGATAAAGGTGACCCTCAAGCTGTTGGTCAGGTGCGTGCGGGCATACCAGTAGGATACATCCCCTGCAATGGCAAGGACCAGGAGAATCGAGATGGCCCCCAGCCGCTTTGTCCTCCTGATGTTGGCCAGATGGAGAACGAGAAGGTAGCACAATCCGATCTCAAAAAGGTTGGGCCTGACCACGTAGTGGGAGGCGTGGGGAATTGACGCGAAAAGGCCCACTGCCTTGAGGACGAGGAAGGAAACGGCAGCGGTGAGTGTGGCCAGCAGGGAGCTGGCAGCCAACCAAATCAAGGCGACTAAGGAGGTAACCAATCCCAAAGGAACGATCAGGGCTATCAGGGGGACCACGATGAGGTTGCTCAGAAAGCCCACCATCGATATCCGGTTGAAGTAGTACGCCACCAATGGCCAGGTTCCCACCATGGCGGCCAAGGAGACGAAGGCGAAGTCCCTAAGGTGGCCCAAGAAGGTACGATAGGGGCTCGGTTCCCTCAGTAACAAGGGGTGTGGTTTCGGAATGAATTCGGAGAACCTGGGGAGGAGATAAAGGATAGCCAGTACGGCGGTAAAGGAGAGTTGAAAGGAGACGTCGAAGAGGGAGGGCGGGGAGACCAGCAGGATGACCAGCGCCGCCAACGCCAGGGTGTTATAGAGGTTTCGTTGTCTATCCAGGAGGATGGAGACCAGGTAGATGATGATCATAATGGCTGCGCGAATGGTTGGGATTCGGGCCCCAGCGATAAAGGTATAGAGGACCAGCGGTGGGATTGTAAGGGCAGCCGCGAGCTTGTGGATGTCCAGGGTAAGGGTTAAGGTCTCGGACCACCTGAGCGTCCATTTGACCAGATAAAAGATCACCAACGCGATGATGCCCATATGGAGGCCTGAAATTGCAATGACGTGGGCTACTCCCGCGGCGATGAATTCCTCCTTGATCCCCTTCGAAATCTCCTCCCTCTCCCCGAGGATGAGGGCCTTCATGATTGCGCGGGATTGGGCGGGGACGGCCCCATCGAGGATGACACGGATTCTATCCCTCCACGCCTCGATGAGTTGAAGGAAGGGGTTTCCCTTTCCCCGGGCAATGGTGGCAATTCCCGCATCGTTTTCCAGGTATCCGGTGACCCAGATTCCCTTGCATGCGAGAAATCGTTGGTAGTCAAATCCCCCGGGGTTGTTGAAATTTCTCGGGTGGGAGAGTCTGGCTATGAAGCGGATTCGGTCTCCGTACCGGAGATCTCCCCGGTATTCCTTAACGGAGATGAGGACGTTGCCCCGAGCTCTTACGAATCCGTCCGCGAGGTGGATTTTCTCGACCCTCAGGTAGAGCTTTGTCCTCCGCTGCGATGGGATGGGCCTCTGATAGAGAAGCCCCTCCACGTTTACCCTTTCCTCATCCACATAGTGGAAGATATGGTTGGGAGGGAAGTGGGGGCGAAGGTGCAGGTGGATGAGCACTATTCCCAAGAACCAGAACAGGCCGAGGATAGCGGCCGTTCTCAGCGCTGGCCAGTTTCGGAGGCTGAAAGCGAGAGAAAGAGAAATCAGCGCACCGATACCGATATACGAGAGGGCCCGCGGGATGGTCAGGTACTCGCCGGCCGCCAAGCCCACGATGTAGACGATCACGACGGGGATGAAGGGCATGTGGATGGGCTGCCGACTGCGTAACCAGTCCATGGGCCATTGATGGAGGTTAGAGGTTAGCGGAGGATCGTGTTCGAAAAATAGCAGATTGGGGAAGGGGAGTAAAGGGGGGAGATTCGTGAGTTTCTGAAGGACACGAGAGAACTAAAGCGCAAACCCCTCGAGTATTTACTATTCGTTCGCATAGGTGATCCCGCATCTTAACAACGCGGGCGCAAGTTCTGAAAAACCCTTCTTCTGGATCGGTAATTGTATCGTGAAACTTCGGGTGACTCCAACTCAGCCGTGACAGTGGTAAGTGGACCCCTAGATGGACTCAAGAGCTTTTGGCGCCTCCCATATCTATTGAGTTCAGTTGGGAATCTGTCCTTGACAGGCTCACGTTATGGCATTTACATGAATCTGTCGGCAAATCCTAAAAGCCTACCAGCCATGCTGATGCCCAACAGCTAGCTGAAGAGGCGTTCTTTGAGAGGGTAACCGGACACATGGATATTCTTTATTTCTCTCCCCCCATTTTTTTCCTCATCGCATTGGTTTTTGCAATGATTGGATTGGGTGGATCCCAACTGTATATCCCGATTCTTTTTTGGTTAGGGATGGATTTCAAGACACAGGCAATTCCTTTGGGGATGCTGCTCAATGTTGTAAATAGCTCTTCAGCTGCGTGGACATACGCGAGAAAAAAGATGATTGAGTGGAAGGTGGCCATTCCATTTGGTATCTCTATGATTTTGTTGGCGCCAGTTGGCACCTGGGTCAATGTAAAGCTGCCCGTAAAACCGATTATCTTGATATTCGCGTTGTTCACTGCCTCAGCAGGCCTATTGATGCTCAGTGGCTGGAGACCAAAAAGTGGCGGACTCTCACCTCGACACCGGATTTTCTTAGGGATCACAGCTGGTAGCATACTCGGGTTTTTTGCGGGCTTGATAGGACGTGGGGGTGGAAGTTTTATTGTACCATTGCTCTATTTAGCTGGGCTAGAGGCAAAAGTAGCAGCGGCGACTTCAGCAATGGTTGTAACCTTTTCGGGAAGTTCGAGTTTCATCTCCCATATTGCCGCGGCTGCGCGGCCTGTTTGGCGTGTCTGGATACTTTGTGTTATTGCTGTATTCTTAGGGAGCCAAATAGGATCTCGATTGATGGCGATGAAGTTGGAATCACAATCTGTAAGAATGATTTTTGGGTGGGTCCTTTTGGGAGTTGCCCTTCTGTTAGTTCTGAAGGACGTGCTATTAAGATGACAGCGGGATCGATACATAAAATCCTCAACGTTTACAAAGTAGTGGAGAGACTGCGGGGTGAAACACGTCATCTATCATCGCTTCAAATTCTATCGATTTGCGAATTTAGTCTTATATTTACCGGGATGAGGCGGGTTTCAAGATTTCGGTTGAGACTGTCGAAGAGCCCTACGATTTGCGATTTTGTGGCCTCACATGGTTGTAAGTATTTGATTTTCCATGCGTTCTAAATGGTCAAAATACTATGTTTGGACTTTTTGGACAGCCTGGTGAAAAATCTTTCCTTCATTCCCTTCCGGTCTGGCCAATCCCATCTTCCAGCCCATCTCGGATGGATTCTTGAATCAAGTTTGAGTATGATGTAAACAAAGGTAGTGATATCTGATGCTTGGAACAGAATTTGCTAAGAATTCCACAAGCTGGAATCCACACATCTGCCAAGAGAAAGGATAAGCCATCATGCGATACTACACCGTCGAAGTAAAGGAGAAAACCTGGGAAGAGCTTGAAAAGATCTCCGAAATCAAAAAACTTACACCCAATCAGCTGATCGGAAGCTATATAGAGAAAGGAGTAGAAGAAGACTACCTCGCTACTATTGTGAACGATTGATGGCCAAAAATTTGGTGACGGTCCCCTTGGAAACAGACGACAGTTCGAGATAAATACCGCCCTAGGTCCAAGGCAGGACCTCAGAGATAGACGTTAAGCGGGCAGGGGATCCCATGAAAGGGCATCCTGAAAAACTTGAAGGAACAGCCAAAGTCTCGTTGAAAAGGAAAGAGATGTGAGACCAAAACCCTTTAATGGAGATAGATGGATTCGTTCTAAGCCCCAAATCCAAGGCTTTTGGAGGCCTTCTCGCCTTCTCCCCGGCATCCTTGACGACGGGAATAATTTTTCCCTTCACTAACTCGTCGGTCATACGAAAAGATGGACCGGGAACGGAGATTCCCCCCACAACGCGGCCCGTATAATCCCTGATCGGAACAGCGACACACCTTACCCCGGGACTGTACTCTTCGTTATCAAGGGCATATCCCCGCCTAACCACCTCCTTGATGTGTTTGATAAACTCGACCTTATTGACGATGGTATTGGGGGTAAACCTC
>SMTZ1_10002867_pt1 | contig 23695 bp, 24 predicted proteins | sample DeeMarSWOR136_30_FD_25667 | JGI IMG/M metagenome (IMG submission 25667) | reverse complement strand
CAATCTCATCCTCGGTCTGGACAACCAGGCCATTATACCGGGGGAAGACCTTGGCCAGCCATTGCCAGATCTCCGAGGCGGGACAGATCGGATAAGCGGCGAAGAAGCGACAGCCGGCGGCCAGAGCCCCGATGGCGATGGCTTCATCGCCGGAGATCAGGAGTTTCTTGGAGGATATTCTTTTCTCAAGGGAATGTTTCTCCTCAGGCTCGACGATCTTCTCGGCTTGCTCGCATCCCAGTTTAACGGCCTGCAGATTCTTCTTGACGATGTTCGCCCCTTTTCTCTCCAAAAAGGCATCTCTTATGATTTCATGAACGATTGTGGTTTCTAAATCCATGATGTGACATAAAGCTCCCAACACAATCATGTTCTTGAAAATCTCACTCCCAAACCACTCTCTGGCCAGTTGTTTTATCGGAAATTGATGGTAGACAATCCCTTTGTCCGCAGGCGTCACATATCTGGCCAGGTCTGCCCCTTCACAGAGAATTATGCTCCCCTCTGCCAGACTGGGTAAATGCCTGATGATCGCATCGCAATCGAAGGCCAACAGGACATCGATTGAATCGCTCCTCCCGTAGATTTTCCTCTGGCTCGCCCTGATCGTATAATTGGTTGCTTCTCCTCTGATGTTAGAAGGAAAATCCCGGTAGGTGACGATTTCCCAGCCTTCTTTCTTCAGGATCTTGGCTAAAACATTCCCTGTAAACAGAACACCATCACCAGCTCGCCCAGCAATCATCACAGATATATCAGTAATCGTCCTCATATTTCTAATCAAGGTTGCGCCAGATTGAGGTTAATCATTACAAAAACCAACAGAATGATAAAAGAGCAATATTTATGCCAACTCCGTGTCCATCACTTTGCCCTGGAATACGGATAAAAAAATTTCTTTCAAAGAAAAAATTGAGTTTATCCTGGATATGAATACCGAAATATCGGTGTCCCTCCAGTCCTTCCCGATCACCTGATGTCCGCTTTCTTAATCCCCAGTTTCTTCATCCGGCTTTGGAGGGTGGAGGGTTTCAAATCCAGGATCGAGGCGGCCCCTTTTACACCGTAGATGACTCCCCGTGTTTCCTTTAAAACCTTGAGTATGTATTGTTTCTCAAAATCTTGGAGAGATAAAAGCTCGGATGTCTCCTTACCACCGGGCTCCTGTCCAAAATAGGCTTCAGGGATTTCGAGGCTTTCGCCCTTAGACAGGATTAATCCATGCTCGATGATATTCTGCAATTCCCTGACATTCCCCGGCCAGGAGTATTCATTGAAGAGTTGGGCGGTTTTTTCGTCGAATTTGCTGACTTTTTTACCCAGTTTCCTCCCGTAAAGATCCAGATAATAGGCTGTCAGAATCGGGATATCTTCCTTCCTCTCGCGGAGAGGCGCAATTTCAAGCGGAAAGACATTCAACCGGAAGAAGAGATCCTGTCTGAATTTTTTCTCCTTTACCAGAAGAGCCAAATCCCTGTTGGTGGCAGCCAGCAGACGGACATCCACCTTCAGAGTTTTCGAGCTTCCGACCCGCTCGAACTCACCGTCTTGGAGAACACGGAGCAGCATCGCCTGAGTTTCCAGCGGAAGATCTCCGATTTCATCCAAGAAAATGGTCGCTTTATCAGCATACTCGAATCGACCGATGCGTCTCTGGATGGCTCCGGTGAAAGCTCCCTTTTCATGACCGAAAAGCTCCGAAGTGATCAACCCTTCGGATAAAGCAGCACAGTTCACCTTGACCAAAATCCGGTCCTTCCTGACACTTAATTCATGGATGTAGCGGGCGACTATCTCTTTTCCAGTCCCCGTTTCCCCTTTGATGAGAACAGTCGTGTCGGTTGCAGCCACCTGTTGGATCGCCTTCTTCACCTCCTGGATGGCGGGGCTCACTCCGATCATCTCTTCGAAAGGGTATTCGGACTTAAGTTCATCTTTGAGGACCATGACTTCCTGATAATACCTGTTTTTCAGGGATTCTGTTTTGGCTTTGCTGACCCGCTCTTCCTCCAGCTGAATCCTGTCCGTCACATCCCGGAAAGTCCCCCGGTAACCGACAATATGGCTGTCTTCCTTCCGGGCTTTAAGAGAAAACTCTAGATGTCTTTTCTCTTTCCCCATCTGGAACGAGAAGGTGCCATCGGTCATTTCTCCTCGCTCATCAACAGACTCTATAAAACTCTCCCATTCTTCCTTCGGAAAGCCAAGGGAACTGATCTTGATCTCCTCATCCAGGAGTCTTTGGGGGGAGGAGTATCCGAGGAGACGGGCTCCCTGATCATTTATCTGGATAAAGGAACCTCTGGTATCCAGTTCCAAAATCCCGAGGGATGTCGAATTGAACAGATCGAGGAGCTTCTGTTTGGATTCATTCAACTCTGTGTACAGCTGAGCGTTCTGAATCGCAATCCCGATTTGGGCAGCGACCTTTTCTAAAAACTGGACCTTCTTGAGGGGGAACAGATTCTCCTTTTCATCGGAGAGGTACAGCTCGGCTATCACTCTTCCCTTGGCTTTGATAGGGATGATCGCCACTGATTTATATTCCATCCTCTGGCATACATCCCGTAAGGTTTTTCGGGCCACCTGAGGGTATCTGACTCGGATTTCTTCTGTGACTGATCCCATCGAGTTGGCGAAGAAAGAGCCGTATTCACTGATGAAAGGTAAAGAGGGGTCCGCCTTCCCTCGGGCCACGTAGCCGCAGAGGCAGTCTTTCATCGTAATCCAGTGCTCGGACTCCAGGAATTCCTCTTCTAGCCCTAGAGAGGCATAGATAGGAATATTTCCCTTAGAATCGATGAGGCGGATGGCCAGATGACGGCAGCCGCTGACTTTCTCCAGAATCTTGAGTATATCATCTAGGGTGGTCTTGAGATCGGAGAGTTGGGTGATCTTCTCGGACAGAAGGGAATAAAAATCAAATTTTTTGGACAGGTCATAATACAGATCGTCTATGCTATCCAAATCCAACTTTTTCCCCATTTCTCTCCTCCCCGGAGGGGAAGACTTCCTGTTGATGTTGATGACTCCAGGGTTTATCCGTTTCCCAGAGGGAGCGACTGCTAATCAAAAGAATGGACATAAAATTCGCGGGAATTTTCGAATATTCTATTTGGTTGAAACGTCTTGATTTGATTTTACTTTTTCGTGGCTCTCTTCCTCTTCATCGGCTTACCACAACAGAGAAAGACATGCTCCGTTGCACACCCACACACTTCGTCGACGATAATCCTGTATCCGCAAAGACTGCACTCATAGCCCTGTCCTTTTTGAGGCTTACTGACCTTCTTTTTTGGAGCGGGCTTGGCTTTTTTTCCGGTGATCTTCTTCGCTACTTTTTTCTCTGGCATTTATTACCTCCGAATCATAAGATCGAATCCTTTTTGGATTATATATATTTATCATTTAAGGTATTTTTAGTCAACCTTGGAGGGGGAACCGCTTCATGTTCCCTCTTCCAGCGGTCGCCCGAAGTTCGTCCGGGCTTCCTGCCTCGAGGCTGATTCCGGGAATATCTGTCACATCCACCATGATAAAATTCATAGCCACCCGGCCTCGAACAGGAGAACGGCGAGTTTCGGGCATTGGTTCTCCCCCTGCTTTTTTATTGAGTTCCCAGCAGTGATACCATGAGGCTCGATAAGCGCCTGACTCCGAGCGGCCTGAGCTTTGACCACGAGAGGGATTTTTGATGAGAGAGAAGGCTAAAATTCTGCCTCTATCCGTTCAAGGTCCAGCCACGGCGCCAACTCATCTCGCTTGAAGACTGTGTTTTTTCTCTCCATTCCAGTCGAGACCAGGACGACTCGTGCCTCGATGAGATCCTCGATGGTTTTGATGTAGTCCATAAACCTCTCAGGAAAGGCAGCAAATGTCCTCACACCTCGGACCGTTTTTCCCCAACCTTTGATTTTTTTGTATTCAGGAATCACATCTTTCAGAATCCAGCTCTCGGTGGGAAAGGACCGCAGGAGATCCTGCTTGTACCGGTAGCCCACACAGATCATCATCTCCGGTAGGCCATCGAGGACATCTGGCTTGGTCAGAGCGACCTTCTGGATTCCGTTTATCCGGCAGGCATAAGAAACCGCCACCGCATCGAACCAGCCGCATCTCCTCGGACGACCGGTGGTGGCCCCAAACTCATTCCCTTTCTGGAGAAGGAATTTTCCTGTTTCATCAAAAATCTCTGTCGGAAAAGGGCCTTCGCCCACCCGAGTGGTATAGGCCTTGGTCACCCCAATGATGGAGTGAACCTTATCTGGAGCCACACCCAGACCCGTGCATATCCCTCCCGCTGTGGAGCTGGATGAGGTCACATAAGGATAAGTCCCGTGGTCAAGGTCAAGAAGACTTCCTTGGGCTCCCTCGAAGAGAACAGACTGTCCGCTTTTCATCCTCTCATCGAGCAGGAGAGAGACATCTTTTATGTATTTTTTAATCAGGGTAGCATAATGGCTGTACTCTTCGAAGACTCTCACCGGATCGAGCCGGGGAATCCCATAAGTTTCGAGAAGAGCATTCTTTTCCTCGACGCTCTCCTCTATTTTCTCTTTAAGAACAGCGAATGTTAAAAGGTCTCCGACTTTGATGCCCCGTCGGGCGGCCTTGTCTTCATAACAGGGCCCGATTCCCCTGAGAGTGGTCCCGATCTTTTTGGCTCCCCTTCTGTCTTCACTCACCTTCTCCAGAAGGGAATGATAAGGCATGATGAGATGGGCATCCTTGCTGATGACGATATTATCATCGACTTTGATTCCCTGTCGCTGCAATTCGGATATTTCGTCCAACAGGGCTTTTGGCTGAACCACAACACCGTTGCCGATAACACACAGTTTATCTGGATGGAGGATTCCTGAGGGGATCAGATGCAGGATGATTTTCTTGGCGTTGACAATGACGGTATGCCCGGCATTGTGCCCCCCTTGGTAACGAGCGATAATATCGAAGGAGGGGGTGATCAGGTCGATTATCTTGCCCTTTCCTTCATCACCCCATTGGGTTCCGACGACGAGTAAATTGGCCATAAAAAACCTCTTGGAAAATAGGCTTCAGAATCTGGAAGGGACGACGTTTGGATATCGAATTTTATCAGAAGCCTTATCTGAAAACAAGGGCTAAAAACTCAAGGCAACCTGAAAAAGAAAGAGGTTGTTCTTGACCTCTATCTCTTTCTCCCGGTTCCACTCATACTCTATTTTAAAAAATGTATTGGCTGTTGCGGTGTAGACGATTCCGAGCGTCCATCGACTGCGATCCTCGTCGATCCCCTCTCCTCCAAGATCCGGAAGAAACTCTTGTCCATGGAAGACATCTCGATAGTTGAGTTTCTGATAACTTCCGACTGGACGCAGGAGACCCATATCAAAAGAGGCCTGGATAAAATACCCCTCTGCTTTTCCCCGGTCAATGCCTGGGGGATTGGAGATCTCAGCCTGTGTGTACTCAGCAAGGAGATAAACACCCTCTGCAACCCAGCTGAGATCGACTCCCTTAAGAATTAAGCTTCTCTCGTTTTTTGCGTCATACCGGCCCTGGTAATAAGAGAATCCAGCCTCGAATTCTTGGCTGAGTGAAAGTCCCCCTCTGACTCCTTTCCCTTTGTCTTTATTGTTGTCCCTGAACTGTTGGCCAGCACTGAGATTTTGCCCTTCGCCCAACCCGTTTCCCAGATAGGCTGAATAGAAGAATCCACGCCAGCGTCCTTCGACGAGAAGCCCGATATCTCTCCAGCTTAAAGGATAGAAGTTCGCGACAGGGAGAGGGGGGTTCACCAGGACTGTTTGATGGGGTCTGTTCGAGGTGTTGTATCGTCCGAAGGGAACAAGAAAGAGTCCGAGCTTCAAGGAAAAGGTTCGAGAGGGTCGGATTCTCAAAAGGGCCTGTTCCATTTCCAACCTGGTCTCATCCTTGAATCTTGCCTCGGCAAAATAATCCAGATTGGGAGTCAGATCTCCGAAAAAGAGGAGACCTATCAGGGCCTTCTGGAATGTCCCTTCTGAGGCGAAGCTATCCGTCTGTCCCTTTACAAAATCGAATGAGAGATAACCACTAAGCTCACCCTGAAGGGGGAGGCTGCAGGCCAACAGGCCAATCAGGAAAAAACTGCTTTTAAATTTCATAAAACCGAAAAATCGAAATCGTCTTCCAGAAGAGCGTTTTTCCATTTCTCAACATTCACTTTCTGCGAGATGAGGCGGTTTAGGCCATCCACTCCTTTCCTGGTTCCCATCCAGATGGCTCCCAGAATCATCCCCTCTTGACAGACGATCTTTTTGTAGATTCCCTCTTCCTTTTTTTCGAGCCGTATTTCTTCCAGCGTCCCTTCTTCTGGATTGACCTGCCCGATGGATGTGACGTACAGACCAACGACCTTCAAGGTGTTCGAAGGAATGGTCCCTCCATATTTCTTCTGCTGGCCAAGAATATTGACCGCTGCCACCCGAGCCTGGTCGAATGAAGCGGGGATAATTCCCCATATCCGGCCATTGTATTGGATGCTGTCTCCCGCTGCATAGATGTGGGGCGCGCTCGTTTGGAGAAACTCGTTGACCACTATTCCTCGGTCTGTCTCCAGGCCCGCTTTCTGGGCTAAGCCGATTTCCGGCTTTATTCCGGCCGCCACGATGGCCAGATCGGCTTGGATACTTTCCCCGCCTTTGAATGTCAAACCCTCGACTGAGTCCTGGCCAACAATCCCTTCGGTGGCCTTCCCCAAATGAACCTTTATCCCCATCTCCTCGATCTGGGCCTTCAAGAGAGAAGCGCCTTGTTGATCCAGCTGGCGAGGCAGAAGGCGGTCGAAAAATTCCACGACTTCCACCTCGGCCCCTCTGGATTTGACGGCCCGGGCGATTTCCAGCCCCAGAAGACCGCCGCCGATCAGAACCACCTTCTTATGATCTTCGAGATAGTCTATAATCTCGTAGGTATCCTCCAACGTCCGCAAGGTGAAGACACCTCTTTTATCCGCTCCTTTAAAGGGTGGGATCGAAGGAAAAGCCCCCGTGGCCAGGATCAAAGCGTCGTAATCCTCTGTTCTTCCCTCCTCGATTTCGACCTGCTTGGCTTCTGGAACAATTTTTGTCACCGAGTTCTCCAAGTGAACCCGGATCTCCTGTTCTTCATACCACTTTTTGGGGAAAGCGAACAGTCGTTCGAGAGGGATGTTTCCTGCCAAGAACTCGATCAGGTTAGGACGAGGATAATAATGGTATCTCTCCGAAGCAAAGATATCAATCTCGACATCCTTGTCCAGATCCCGGAGATTCTTGGCAGAGATGACCCCTGCCAGGCCGTTCCCGACGATGATAGTTCGCATCGCAAATGAGCCTTCCTGAACTCTTAGCTCACTTTTTGAAAAAACTCTTTACCGACTCCGCATTGTGGACAGACCCAATCTTCGGGTAGATCCTCGAACGGAGTGCCGGGAGCAATCCCATGGTCAGGATCGCCCTCTTCCGGGTCGTAAACGTACCCGCAAGCTGTGCATTCCCATTTTTCCATCTCCATTCTCCCTTTGATTTATTTCACGGCAGGGATCAGAAATTGCCTCCTCTCCAACTGATATTCAATCCCACTCCATAACGTGCTTCTCGTACTCTTCCTCGAGTTTAAGCTTGTGAGTTTTTTCCTGTTGAATCAGGAAGTTGAACAATTTCTTGAGCTCTTCACTTCCAACCTTCTGGCCCATCTTTGTGTAGAGCTCAACAGCCTTCTGTTCCTTTTTGGCAGCAAAGATCAGAAGGTCCTGGAAGGTCATCTCTGCGGAAAGGGGCTCTTCGACCAGATAGTCACTGATTTTTAAGTCGGTCACATCCTGGGTTCCTGATTCGATCTTGTCCAGGTCGACATTCAAGAGAAGATCCTTGTGTTTTCTTTCTTCATCCTGAAGCTCAGCCAATAATTTCTCGATCCCCGGTGTCTTGGCTATTTCCCGCATTTTTCCATAGCCTTGGATCGCCTCCTCTTCTCTTTGTATGGCGAAGTCGAGGATGTCTTGAAAATTTGTGAATTGCATATCTCCTCCTTTGCTTATCTTCTTGGGAGATATATTCAGTCTTCTTTAAGATCCATCGGCTGATCACAACAAACCAGTGTGCCGACTCCGGATTTCAACACTTTGACCTCTTGACCACAGAGCGCACACACATATGTTCTACCTTCTTTCGCCATGATGTTTTTACTCCTTCCAAAATGGATTATTCGTTGTATTTACAAATTTCAAAAAAAAAGGATATTCATTATAATGGAACATCATCGTCGATGCAACGATCTAGATGAACTCGAGTTTTTAGATCTCAGAGATATTCGAAGGAGGAGAGCATGATCCAAGAATCCCTGGCCAGAAAAGCCCGCAAACAGCTCTTCAAAGCCGCCAAAGAAATCCATCTGTCGCCGGAGACTTTGAAGATCCTTGCTCACCCGATGCGGGTGTTAAAGGTTTCCTTGCCTATCATAATGGATAACGGAAGAATAAAAGTCTTCACAGGTTTCCGATGCCAATACAGTGATGCTCGAGGACCGGCCAAAGGAGGTGTCCGGTACCACCCAAACCTGACCGAAGATGAGGTGGTCGCTCTCGCGGCTTGGATGACTTGGAAATGTGCCCTGCTGGATTTGCCGTACGGAGGAGCCAAGGGCGGGATCATCTGTGACCCAAAAAACCTCTCGGAAAAGGAACTGGAGAGGCTAACCCGCAGGTACACAACCGAAATCATGCCCATCCTCGGTCCTCATATCGATATCCCCGCGCCGGATGTATACACAACATCCAAAATTATGGCCTGGATCATGGATACGTTCTCTAAGTTCAAGGGATACACTGAGCCGAGCATTGTGACCGGGAAACCAGAGATTTTAGGGGGCTCCAAGGGACGGAAGGAAGCCACTGGCAGAGGTGTGGCCCTGGTTACCAGGGAGTTTTTCAAAGCCAGAAAGAAGAGCCTCAAAGGAGCCAAGATTGCTGTGCAAGGATTCGGAAACGTGGGCGGACATGCCGCTTTGTTTCTCTCCCAGATGGGGGCCAGGGTCGTCGCCGTCTCCGATGTTTCAGGAGCCTTGGTCAATCCAGAGGGTTTAGATGTCCCCAGCCTTATGGAATGCGTGGAAAAGCATGCCTGCGTCATCAAGCATCCGGGTGATCGGATCGACAGAGAATCCTTGTTCTTCCAAGATGTGGACGTTCTCATCCCGGCCGCTCTCGAAAACCAAATCCACAAAAAAAATGCCGAAAAAATCAAAGCTAAGCTCATCGTGGAGGGAGCCAACGGTCCGACCACTCCTGAAGCTGATGAGATTCTGGAGAAGAGGAATATTCCCGTTATCCCGGACATTCTTGCCAATGCCGGCGGCGTTGTTGTCAGCCACTTAGAATGGGTGCAGGCCCTGGGCGGTCTTTATTGGGAAGAGGAAGAGGTCAACGCTGTATTGGAAAAAAAGTTAGTCAAGGCGTTTAAAGTCGTCTGGGAAATAGTGAACCAGAGGAAAGTGACTTTCCGCTGTGCAGCCTATATTGCTGCCATCGAGAAACTGGCTGAAGTCTACCGTTTCAGGGGAATCTTCCCCTAAGAAATCCTTTATTCCCGCATCACTGCTTTGGGCTCTGGCAGTGAGGGCAGAAAAAAGTGCTCCTGCCGCCCATCCGGAGGCGAACGATCTTGTCCCCACAAACCCGACAAGGACGCCCTTCCCTGCTGTAGACCCGAAGAAAATCTTGGAATTCTCCCTGTTGTCCCTCGGCATCCGAGTAGTTCTGGATGGAAGTGCCTCTCTTCTCGATGGCTTCATGTAAAACAATACGCATGGCCTTCCATAGACTCCGTCTCTTTCGCCTGTCGAGCTCGGAAGCCAAGGCCGAAGGGTGAATTCGGGCTCGGTAAAGGATTTCATCTGCATAGATATTCCCGATCCCGGCGATAAAGCTTTGATCGAGGAGCAGCCCCTTTATCCTCGCTTTCCGTCTCTTGAAGAGATTATCGAAGGAAGGTAAATCTATCTCCAGAGGTTCAGGTCCCAGACGACGGAGTTTTTCGGCCAGACACACTGCAGAAGTCCGAAGACAATAGATGTACCCAAATTTTCGGATATCCCGGAACCTCAATTCTTTCTCCTCCCCTGTGAATCTGAGCGTAAAATGAACATGTTTATCTCGAGGAGCTGTTCTTGAGCAGAACAGAAAGCTTCCTGTCATTTTGAGATGGAAGAGAAGAGTGCGGTCATTCGAGCAGTTCAGGAGGATCATCTTTCCTCGGCGGCTTATGTCGAGGATTCTCTTCCCCTTAATCTTTCTAAGAAGGTTTCGATCACCATCTCTGAGCAGGGGAGGATAGATCAACTGGTATGACTCGATCGTTAATCCTCTTATTTTAAGAGAAAGGTCTCTGACAATCGTTTCTACTTCAGGAAGCTCAGGCATCGAATCACTCCTTAAAGCGAATACCAAATATTATAAAAAACCATCCTTAATTCAAAATCTTCTTGATTTGAATCGGCTATTAAATTATTATTTCTAATTCATAAGGATGCAAACAAAATCTATCGTCTGCTTTTTGTTGGGATGGTTCATCCCTGGACTCGGTCACCTCACCTTGAAGAAGTTCTGGAGAGCCGCTATTTTCTTCCTGGCCATTGCTTCTATGGCTGCTCTAGGTCTGATCATGGGTGGTAAGATCTATTCCTTTCAAACAGAGAACCCCTTGACGATTCTGGCCTTCTTCTCGGACATCGGAAACGGTTTCTTCTACATCATATCTCGATTTTTCTCTATCGGGCTGGGAGAGTTAAAAAAGACAACTTTCGAATTCGGGACAGCTTACCTAGCCGGTGCCGGTCTCCTTAATTATTTGATCGCTCTGGATGCCTTTGATATCGCCGCTGGGAAAAAGAAATGATCTTGAAAAGTCATATTCTCTCCATGCTGATCTACGCTCTTCTTGTTTGCATTGTTCTGTCGATTATCAGGAGGGAAACCCGCTTGGCTCAAATCAAGTATGCCCTCTCGCTCTTTTTGTTCATGGTGGTCGGAGCCCTTCTCTTCGGCTGGCTTATGTACATATTTATTTTGTAATCTTCCAATACAGAACCTGCCCCTCATCCCGTTTTCTTTATATCCACTATTTGATGTGCTATAATCCCCTCCTGACCGGATGAGACCTCAAGAATATGAGCCCATAATCGGACTCCACATCCATGCCCATCCTTCAACCTTAAAAACCCTTTTTATCTGGACCTTCTGAGATGATAGAACTCTTCCATATTTGGAAACAGTACCAGAAACCCCACTGGGCCTTGTCCGATGTGAGCCTCCATGTGGATGACGGAGATTTCTTCTTCATCACCGGTCCCAGCGGCTCCGGGAAGACAACTCTTCTGAAGATAATCTTTCGGGAGCTCTACCCAACTCAAGGCCAGATTATCATCAACGGCAGAAACATCCTGAGGATTCCAGCTCATAAAATTTACAGACTGCGCCGGCAGATGGGCATTGTCTTCCAAGACTTCCGGCTTCTTTTCCATAAAAAAGTCTTTGACAACGTTTCGGTCGTTCTCCAAGTCCTGGGAGTTCCCCGGAAGGATATCAGACGCAAAGTCTTCGATGCCTTGAGGATGGTTAATCTTCACCACAAAATGTGGGATTACCCCTCCCATCTCTCCTACGGAGAGCAGCAGAGAGTCGCTATCGCTAGAGCCATCGTCAACAGCCCGAAAATCATTCTCGCGGATGAGCCCACCGGAAACCTGGATCCTGAACTGGCCTTTGAAATCATGGATCTCTTCAGCCAAATCAACAAACGAGGGGCCACAGTCATCATCGGAACTCATGATCGAGAGCTTATCCGACATTTCGGCAATAAAATTCTTTTCCTTTACAAAGGCAAACTCATCCGAAAGGAATCGCTCTGATTACTCAAAAGCTGAACTATTTTCTCAGAGAGACGGTCAACAACCTCTGGCAGTTTAGAACCCGGAATATCTTCTCCATAACGATCATCTGTTTCTCCTTCCTGATTCTCGGTATCTTCCTTTCTTTGTCCAACAACCTTCAATACGTCGCTCAACAATTATCCAAGGACATGGCCATCGTTGTCTACCTGGAAAAGCACCCAGACAGCGCTGGCGTGCAGAGGATTGAGGAACAATTATTAGCATCAACTCTGTTTTCTCGAATTCAGTACGTCTCTTCTGAAAAAGCTTTGGAGAGGTTTGGCCAGAAGTTTCCAGAACTCTATAGCATCATCGAAAATCTAAACATCAATCCTTTTCCGCCTTCCTTTGAATTGACCATCAAGGACCGAAACATCCCGCCAGGAATGATTCAGACCTTCATCGGAGACCTCAGGCAATCCAAAGGTATAGAGGATGTCCAGTTCAGCCGAGAATGGGTGGAAAAGGTCCAATCCGTCAGCCGGCTGATCAAGGCCATCGGTTTGTTCCTTGGAGGTATTCTTGTCCTGGCCTCGTTTTTTATCATCTCTAATGTGATCAAGCTCAATGTGTTTGCCCGAAAAGAGGAGATAGAAATCCTCCGTCTCGTTGGAGCGACCAATGCTTTCATCAGGATACCTTTTCTGGCCGAAGGTATCGGGCTCGGGATTTTGGGGGGAATTTTTTCCCTCCTCCTTCTTCTCGTTCTGATAAATCTGTTTCCTTTCTATCTAGGTTCCTCTCTGGGAGCGCTCCAAGACCTCATCAGTTTCCGGTATCTCACGTTAACCCAATGCCTGTTGCTTATCATTGGAGGAGCCATCATCGGCTGTCTGGGGAGCCTCAGCTCCCTGGCGCGTTTTCTAAAAGAACGCGAAAGCTAATCCCAGGAAGGCCCAGTTGACCTCTCGAAAATCTGATTGGCTAAGGAGTGGGCTTTTCTGATCGGTTCGGGAATCCGGAATCTCGAACAATCCAGGACAATCTTCAAAGCGTTGGGAAAATCGATCTTATTCCCTGGAGAGACGAAGACCGGCTTGACTCCATCTCTCGTCCTCAAACACAGGCCCACCCTTTCCCGTTTATCGTTCAGAATATAAGTAAACTCCCCTCTTCTCCAACCAGGGGAAGCAAAGGGAAAAAACGGGCTTTTGGCACATCCGATCGTGCACCTATTCAGGAGGACGCCAACGTAGGAAGCTAAGCCCATTTTTCGAGGATGGGCGATCCCATTCCCGTCCACCAAAATCACGTGAGGTTCCGTCTTGATCATCCGGTACGCGGCCAGAAAGGCTGGAGCTTCTCGAAAGGCCAGGTACCCGGGCAGGTAGGGAAATTTGACCTCCCGAACAGCCTGAGCCTTGTCGACAAGCCTGAATTCCGGAACACAGAAGACAGCTATCACTGCAGCTATTCTTTGCTTTTTTGCATCGTAGCTGAAATCCGCTCCACCGATAAGCTTTACTTCCCTCTCTTCCCATTGCAATCTCAGCTTCCCCGAGAGCCGGAGTTGAAGCTGAGCCGCTTTTCTTAGATCCATCTTCTCAGCTACACAGCGAAATAGAAAGTTTAGTGCGTCGTCGAACAAAGGTCAACAGCCAGAGAGACCATGTGGCCCATGGGCCAGATTGACATGGTATCTGTCTTGTCATAAAATTCCCAAATAATGGCCTCTATAGGACAGGAACTCAGACGCGAGAGAGAATTACGGGGAGTATCCCTGAACGAGATTTCCGAATCCACAAAAATCAGCATCCGCTACCTCCGGGCCCTCGAAACCGACAGCCTCGAAATCCTGCCAGGCCAGTTCTTCACCAAGGGCATTATCCGGGCCTATGCCAAGCACCTCGGTCTTGAAGAGGAATCCGTCCTCAACAAGTACTATGAAGATATCCTCCTTCGAGAACAGTTGCTCGAAAAGGAAAAAAAGAAGAAGGAATATGCCGTAGGCGAGACTCCTCGGAGAATCACAAGCATGCTCCCCTACGGCCTGGCCCTCATCATTGTCGCCCTCGTTGTTCTCTCGGTTTTCATCCTGTCCCCAAAAAAATCTTCATCTCTTGAAGAGACATTCATCCCGACGGTCTCTCTCCAAGCCGGCCTGCCTCCCTCACCGCCATTTTTTCAACAGGATCCCTTTCCAGGAGGAAAAATTCATCTGAATCTCTCCTTTAAAGAAAAAACCTGGATTCAAGTCTATGCTGATGGAGAATTGAAACTCGACGGGATAAAAAATCCGGGAGAGACAGTTAACATCCGCGCTGCGGAGGTGTTTCTAATCCACCTGGGCAATGCTGGAGGTGTTACCTACAACCTGAACAACAAGCAGGGCAGGCCGTTTGGCGCATCGGGCGCTGTGGTTAAGAACATCAAAATCACCACCGAGAATCTCCAGGATTTCATCGCTTCGAGCGAGGAGACAAAAAGGACAAGGAATTCCTGATCATGGAAAAAACGCGAAAAAAAGGTCCCCGCGTTGTCGGGGCTATCATCGTTTTGCTGATTATCCTTTTCTTTGCCATTGAATTCTTCATCCGTGAATCACAAGAATTCTCTCCGACCGCCTTCACCAACATCCTCCTCTCTACTCTTCAGATTATCGTCCTCCTCCTGTTTCTCATCCTCCTTTTTGTTCTGAGTCGGAACCTGATAAAGCTTTATTTAGAAAGAAAGAGAAAGGTCGTCGGAGCCCATTTCAAAACAAAACTTCTCCTGTTCTTCACGGCCCTGTCTCTTATCCCCACCCTTCTGCTGTTCTTGTTTGCCAGTGATCTGATCAGTCGGAACATCGAAAATTGGTTCAAAACACCTATAGATAAAATTTTAGACGACACCAAGAGCCTGGCCGACAGCTTTTACCAGAACAGCGAGGAGATCACCTTCCACTACGCCCAACAGCTCACCAAAGCCATCCGGAGTCGAGACCTGATAGATCCGGACCGCCGGGTGTTGTTGATGGAGTTTATCAAGGAAAAACTCACTGAATACAGGCTGGATGAGATTTGTATCTATTTAGAAGATGAGGAGTTATTCGCCTACCTCAATGCCAGCCTCCCGCTCAGAAACTACAGAGATCTCGAAATCAACATCATTAAAAGAGCCCATCTGGGTGAAAAATTCAGCAGCATCGAACCCATGGGCAACGGCGAGATGATCCGGCGTGGGCTTTCTTTCAAGATCCCAGAGATGGGAAACGTCCTTGTTGTGGCCGGGAAATTCTTGCCCGAAAACTACACTCAAAGAATCAACAACATCACCGCCTACGTCCAGCGATACCATCAGCTCAAAGTTCAGAGAAACCCGGTGAAGACGTTCTACCTAATCACCCTGATCTTCATCACCCTGCTCATCATTTTTGCCGCCAGCTGGATCGGGTTTCACCTGGCTAAGAGCATCACCGTCCCGATAGAAAAGCTGGCTCAGGCCACCAAGGAAGTCTCCAGAGGAAACCTGAATGTCAAAGTCGAAGACCCTGCCTCCGATGAGCTGGGAATCCTGATCGATTCTTTCAACCAGATGATTGCCGACCTAAAAGAGAGTCAACAGAATATCGCGCAAAAGACTTCGGAGTTAGAAGCCCGTAAAAAATACATCGAAGCCATCCTGAATAACATCTCCACAGGAGTCATCACTCTGGATGCCGGAGGTGTTATATCCACGATCAATCCCTCAGCTCGACAAATGCTCGGGCTGAGTGAACATAACATCATCGGAAAAAATTACAAGGATGTTCTTTCCAGGAATACCTACAAGGACATCATAGATTATATTTCCAAGGGACTCATCAAGAAATACAAACTTCCTGAGAAAGAAATTAATCTCAGTGTGAATAATCAAAGCGAAACACTCGCCCTCACCTTATCCCCCCTAAGGCAACCCGATAACAGGTTCTCCGGCATTATTGTCGTTCTCGACAACCTCACCCAGTTGATCCAAGCCCAAAAAATGGCCGCCTGGAAAGAAGTGGCCCAGCGGGTAGCTCACGAGATAAAAAACCCTCTTACCCCAATCCAACTTTCTGCCGAAAGAATCATCAAAAATCTTAAAAGAAGAGAAAAAAAACATGACGAAATCATCAATGAAGGGGCCAAGACCATCGTGGAAGAGGCGAACACCATCAAATCACTCGTCGATGAATTCTCAAATTTCGCCCGCATGCCGAGAGTCCATCTTCAATCAGCGAATCTCCACGAAGTGCTGGAGCAGACAGTGGCCCTCTTCAAAAGCGTTTTCACCAAGGTCGAATTCGATGTCGCCCTTTCATCAGAAGTGCCTTCTTCCCTTCAAATCGATCCCGAACAGATGAAACGGGTTTTTATCAATCTTCTCGATAATGCCGTCGAGGCCATGGAGAAGAAAGGGAAGATCAGGATAACAACCTCTTTTGACAAGATCAACCAAAGAGTCAAGATCGAGATTTGTGACTCAGGCCCAGGAATTCCCGAAAATGAAAAAGGCAAACTCTTCCTTCCGCACTTCTCGACCAAGAAGAAGGGAACTGGTCTTGGTCTGGCCATCGTCAATCAGGTCATAACCGAACACAGCGGCTCCATCGATGCCGAGAATAACCAACCTCACGGAGCCAAATTCATCATCCAAATTCCATCATAATGAACGAGAAAATCCTGGTCATCGATGACGAGGCCGGAATCCGCTCCTCGCTCACGGGCATCCTGGAGGACGAGGGGTTCAGCGTCAAAGCCACAGAAACCGGAGAGGGAGGGCTCGAGCTCCTGAGAGGTGAAAATTTTGACCTCATCCTTCTGGATATCTGGCTTCCTCAATTGAGCGGAATTGATGTTCTGAAGAAAATCAAATCAACCGAGGAAAACACTCAAGTGGTCATGATCACCGGCCATGGGTCTGTCGAGACGGCTGTCAAAGCCACCAAACTCGGGGCCTATGATTTCCTGGAAAAACCGCTATCCCTAGAAAAGGTGGTCCTTACCGTCAAAAACGCGCTCCAACAAAAACGATTAGAGGAAGAAAACATCCAGCTCAAAGAGAAAATCAAGACTAAATACTTTCTGGTCGGAAAAAGTTCTGCCGTTCAAAAATTAAAATCCAGCATAAAAATGGCAGCTCCCACCAACGGCCGGATTCTCATCTACGGAGAAAACGGAACGGGCAAGGAGCTCATCGCCCGTTTGATTCATGAACAAAGCCCGAGGAAACACAAACGATTCATCCAAATCAACCTCGGGGCAATCCCGGGGGATCTGGTCGAGAATGAGCTCTTCGGCTACGTTAAAGGAAGTCTTCCTTCAGCAGACAGGGATAAGAAAGGGAAGCTTCTGCTGGCTGACGGAGGAACGCTCTTCCTGGATGAGGTCGGTGATATGAGCCTAAAAACACAATCCAAGCTACCAGCGGTTCGAACCGATCGGGTCAGCCGACTTCGTATTTATTGACACCCGGATCATCGCCGCCACAAACCAAAACCTAAGGGAACTCATCACCAAGGGACAATTCAGAGAAGAGCTTTTCTTCAAGCTCAACGTTATTCCGCTGGTCATTCCCCCACTCAGAGAAAGACAAGAGGATATTCCTCTGCTCATCAAATACTTCCTGGAATATTTCTCGGACGAATACGGGAAGAGGCCGAAGACCATGAATCAAGAGGCGATGCAGGCTTTCCTCAACTATTCATGGCCTGGGAACGTGAGCGAGCTGATCAATGTCATCGAAAGGTTCGTGATCATGGTTCCGGACGACGAGATCAGGGCTTCCCATCTGTCTCTCCTCGTCGAGCCAAGAGAATTTCAGTATGATGCCGAGAGCAATCAAAATAAGACGTTAAGGCAGGCTACTGAGCACTTCGAGAGAGAGTACATCCATCAGATACTGATGAAACATCAATGGGATTTGGATAGGGCGGCCGCTGATCTCGAGATCGAGAAAGAAAGCCTGGACAAAAAAATTAAAAATTACGGCATCACCTTCCTCGGTTAATTTAAGGGATCGTCCTCAACACGTAGACCTCCTTTCCGTTGGCTGATATAATGGAAAAAATTTTGTGGATAGAGGGAAGACATGGAAGCACAGTTCGCTGAAATCATAAAGACAGCCCGAGATTTTGTCTGGGGCCTTCCGTTGATCATTCTCTTAGTGGGAACAGGTATTCTGCTGACGATTCTCCTCAGAGGTCTCCAGTTTAGAGGACTCTTCTATTCGCTGTATCTTGCTTTAATCAAAAGAAAGGAGGATGACCAAGAGGCGGGTGACATTTCTCATTTCCAGGCCTTGATGACAGCTTTGGCAGCGACGGTCGGGACAGGGAACATCGCCGGAGTGGCCACAGCGGTGGCGGCGGGAGGTCCCGGAGCCCTGTTCTGGATGTGGGTGACAGGCCTGTTCGGAATGGCCACCAAATACTCCGAGGCCGTTTTGGCCATTAAGTACAGAGAAGTCGATGAGTTTGGGACGATGAGCGGTGGCCCGATGTACTACATTTCAAAGGGATTGGGCTGGAAATGGCTCGGTGTTCTCTTCGCCATCTTCGCTTCCATCGCGGCTTTTGGCATCGGAAACATGGTCCAATCCAATTCCGTTGCTGATGCCGTGAGCACATCCTTCGGAATCCCTGCCTGGGCCACAGGGATCGTCCTGGCCATCTTGACGGCCATGGTCGTTCTTGGAGGAATCAAGAGCATCGCCCGGGTCACCCAGTATCTCGTCCCGATCATGATCGTTATCTACTTTTGTGGGAGTTCGATCATCATTCTAATGAAAATTTCTCTGGTTCCTAAAATCTTTGCTCTCATCTTCCAAAAGGCCTTCTCCCCAACAGCGGCCGCCGGTGGATTCCTGGGAGCCACGGTGATGCAAGCCATGAGAGAGGGAGTGACTAGAGGGGTCTTCTCCAATGAATCCGGCTTGGGATCAGCTCCGATCGCGGCCGCCGCAGCCAGGACTCCCAATCCAGTCAAACAGGCCCTGGTTTCGATGACCCAGACCTTTATCGATACCCTTGTGGTCTGCACGATGACAGGCCTTGTTCTCATCATCAGCGGACTCTGGGATTCAGGCCGGACAGGGGCGGAACTCACTGCCTTGGCTTTCGACCGTTCTTTGCCAGGAGGCCTGGGACAATTCATAGTGACTTTTGGGTTGATCCTCTTCGCCTATTCGACCATCCTTGGCTGGTGTTACTATGGCGAAAAGTCGATTGAATACCTCTTCTCAGAAAGAGCCGTCAAGCTCTATCGAATCATCTTCGTGATTTTCGTGGCCGTGGGGACGCTCCTCAAACTGGAAACAGTGTGGACCCTGGCCGACTTGATGAACGGGATGATGGCCTTCCCGAACTTGATCGGTCTGATCGGCCTCAGCTCTATCCTTATCGCCGAGACCAACAGATATTTCTATAAGAAGTAGTCAGTTCTCGGTTGTCAGTAAAGAAATAATTCTCTTCTTAAACTGAGAACTGATAACTGCTATCTGATTTACAGCCATCCGCTTTTGTGCTATCGTGAAGGACGAAAAATTGTGAGGTTAAGATGAAGATGGAGTCACTCCGGATCGCCACAAGCTCGGCCCGCAAATTCATCAACATGGGAGCCCTGACCCGGCTGTGGAATTTGGTTAAAAATTTCCGCGCAGCCGATATTTCCTCGCTTATGGAACATTTCGTCCTCCGCGAACGGTTGATTCTTTTCAACATCCTCTTCGAAAAAGAAAGAGAAAAGGCAGCCGAAGTCATGGGCGAGATAGATCCTGAGGATGCTGTCGAAATCTTGGTTGCGCTTCCGCTCGAGCAGATATCCGGATTATTCCAGATGATGCCTTCTGATGACGCAGCGCCTATCCTCGAGCTCTTGCCAGAGGAACAGAGGGAATCCGTCCTAGCCTCGATGGAAGAAAAACCCTCTGAGGAAGTGAAAGGGCTTCTTCTTTATGAAGAAGAAACGGCCGGTCGAATCATGTCCCCCAACTTCTACGCCCTCAACCAGAACACCAATGTTTCCGATGCAATCACAGCCATGCAACTCGAAGGGGACGTCGAATCGGCCTTCTATCTGTATGTGGTGGATGATGAGGATCGGCTGGTCGGTGTCGTCTCCCTCAGGCAAGTCTTGTTTACCCGGCCCAACACTCCTTTAAAGGACATCATGACCAAAGACATTATCAGCGTCCGGACAGATACCGACCAGGAGGAAGTTGCCCGAAACGTGGCCGATTACAACCTGGTGGCCATTCCGGTGGTCGACGCCCAGAATAAATTGTTGGGTGTCGTCACTGTGGATGACGTCATCGACGTCATCGATAAGGAAGCCACCGAAGACATCTACAAAATGTTGTCTGTGGATACCACCTACCGCTTCCAAGACAGCCCATGGACATCGCTCAAAAAGAGGCTTCCTTTTCTCCTGTTCAGTGTCTTGACAGCTTCTCTCGCTCCGTTCGTAGTCAATCATTTTAAAGGCACTATTCAACAGTTCGTCACCCTGGCTGTGTTCATGCCCTTGGTCGCGGCCTTAGGCGGAATCGCCGGCAACCAAACCATCGCCATCATAGTCAGAGAGATCGCTGTAGGACAGGCGGACTGGTTGAACGTGAGAAAAACCCTATTCAAGGAACTCATTGTCGGAATCGGAAACGGAATCATCCTGGGAGCTTTCCTGGCCGTGATCTCTCTGATCATCATCGGCAATCCCATGATGGGCCTTGTTCTGGGGCTGGCGATTATCATCAATCTCTTCATAGCCGCCCTCCTCGGCACGCTCATCCCGCTGTTCTTGAAGCTCATCCGTCTGGATCCAGCCCTGGGATCTGTCAACCTGCTCACCATGTGTACGGATACCGTGGGTCTCTTGGCCTTCCTCGGGCTCGGAACCCTATTTCTCACCTATCTCACCTGAGATTTCAATGCCTCGTCAGCAGTCCGAAGCGATCATCCTGAGAACATTTCACATCGGGGAACAGGATAAAATCGTCCTCTGCTTCACCCGTGATAAAGGTCTGCTCAAAGGCATTGCCAAGGGAGCAAGAAAATTTGGGAATCGTTTCGGGAGCAGCCTGGAGCCCATGTCCTGCGTTCACCTTTTCTATTATGAAAAGGAAAGAAGAGATCTGGTTACGATCAGCCACTGCGACCTCATCGAATCCTTTTTCGAAATCCAAAAAGACCTCAAGAGGAACTTCACGCTGAGTTACTTCGCCGAACTCATCGAAGAATTCTATCCCCAGAGGGCTAAAGACGATATTCTCTTCCGGCTCCTGGTCTCCGTCCTGCAGGCTATTAAGGAGGGAGGTGATCTAAATTTTCTGACTACCTATTTTGAAGCCTGGCTTTTAAAAATGACAGGATTCCTTCCCGATCTAAAGACCTGTCAAAAATGCCGAAAAGACATCACGGATTCGGGGTGGCTATCTCCAAAAAAAGACGGCGCTCTTTGTTCTCAGTGTGCTTCAACCAAAAAGGAACCATTCGGGGAAGAGTTAGGAACATTCCTTGACTGGGTCAAAAAAAACTCGCCCCCGAAATTAACTCCCTCCTCATTTTCCGGAGATAAATTGGCCCGGGTCAGGAAGATCCTCGAACAGATTATTGTCTTTCATCTGGAAAGGGAGCCGAAGACCCTTGCCTATTTAAGATAAGGATTAAAAAGGAGACAGAACTTCATCCTTCCAGATAGTTATCACCCTTCTTCTGTATTGATTTTTTAAAAGAAAAGAATAAACTAGTAAAGACCCAATGAATGTAATAGTAACTCATTGAAGGTTTTTTTAGACGGAAGGAGCCATCATGAATCAGTGCAAGATTTGCCGCAAAAATATCGATCCCAATAATCCTCATTTCATCCTTTATTTTAATAAAGAGGCCACAGAGAATAATCAGAAAAAAGTCATGGAATCCCAGGAAGGAGCTGTGGTCTGTGAGGAATGTGGAAGCGAGGGACTTTCTTATGTATTGACCCACTTGAAAATGGTTCACGACAGCGACACAGAACTGAGTAAAAAAATTCAAGCTGTCCTCAAATCCGTCGACATGAAGAAGCTGATGGAAGAATATGGCCTTGCTTTGGAGAAGTTCGGAGTCAACAGTGAATATCTTGCCCAATGCCCGTTTCACGGCCAAGACTCTTCCTTCCTGATCGATGCCAAAAGGAAGGAATATTTCTGCTTCTGTGAGGGTTTAGAAGGAGATGCCATCAGCTTTGTCATCAATTATGACCGGGATGTTAACCATAAGCACACGACTCTGAAACAGGCTGTAGATTTCCTCATGGAAAAGTTCCCGGTAGAATAGAGTCAGATTCGCAGGGCCGTTTCTTAATACTTCTCGGACATCTCATAATTCTCAAAGGATGTCTCAGTCTGTCTGTTGTCTTCGGATCCATTTGATCATCAATCACGCGCTAGGAAGAGTCAGCCCAAGCTCAAGCTATTCCTTCTAATGGAAGAAAGAAACTGAAAAAAAGAACGAGATCTTTGCTTAAACGGGACGAATCTTATAAAATGCTCGCAGGCAACAAGACAGACTCAATTAAAAGGGAGATGAGGATGAACCTGTCACTAAGGCTTTGGGGCAAAATCGTTCTCATATTTTTTCTTTCTCCCTTCCTGCATCCAGGACTTCTTCTAACGCAGATGGTCGATCCAGACATCGACAAACCCGATGAGCCCTTCTCTTATTTTGCTTACCCTGTGGATGTGCTCGGAATCGCCGATGGCCGCGAAGGCACCGAAGTCACGCCAGAAGGATATCTCTACACAGGGTATGGAGAGCTTGTCTTCTTCTGCGGCAGCCCCCCTCGGCCTGTAAACCAGAGAATCAAAACTCTGTATCGAGGGCACTTCCCCATTATCCAGTACAGTTTCATCCAGGACGAGGTGCAGTATTCAGTGACTCTCTTCGCCTTCACTCTGGACGGGACTCCTGAAAGCGAGCTGGTCAACTTCATCAGGGTCCAATTCGAGAATCTCGGCCAGGTTCCACGGACCGTTTATTGGTGGATAGGATCGCGATACACGGCAGAGAGCAGCGATGCCCGCGGTCTTCCTGACCACCGCTTCAGAAGGCCGGCTGAAGCACCGCAGCCCGGATTCTACGAGCAGGCGGGAGAGGATTTCTCACCAGATTGGGAATACGCTTTTGGGCAGGGGATGATGCTCCGAGCTGGAAAAATTTTCTATTTCTATCCCCCAGATATGACTCATTCTGAATGGATCACACTCAAGACACCCTACAACGAAGATCACAAGAAGTCCCACATCCTGCCCACGACTCCTGTGGGTTTGGTCAAGTACGAAATCCTCCTCAAACCAGAAGAGAAAAAATCAATCGATTTCAAGATGCCCTACAAACCCTTATCTCAGGAAGACGATCTGGTTGAGACCGTCAAACAAGCCCGTTTCGATGACTATTTCCAAGAGACGATCGATTTTTGGGAATTCATGTTCTCTCAAGGCATGAACATTAGACTATCTGAGGACAAGGTTGTCGACACCTTCAACGTCAGCCTTGTCTATGACCTGATAGCCCGAGATAAGATCAGGGACGATTATATTCAGAAGGTCAATGAATTCCAGTATGACGCTTTCTGGCTGAGGGATAGTGCCTATATCGTCAGAGCCTATGATGTCACCGGGTATCCCAAAATCTCCGAACAGTGCTTGAATTTCTTCCTCAACTGGCAGAGAGAGGACGGGAATTTTATTTCCCAACGAGGCCAGTACGATGGCTGGGGCCAGGCTCTCTGGGCTATCGGCCAACACTTCCAGATGACCCGAGATTTGGAGTTTGCCAAGAGATTTTTTCCTG
>SMTZ1_10001458_pt1 | contig 23695 bp, 13 predicted proteins | sample DeeMarSWOR136_30_FD_25667 | JGI IMG/M metagenome (IMG submission 25667) | reverse complement strand
TGAACAGCATCGTTGTCTTCCTGCTGTTAATAGTAGCGGTGGGTATTTTAGCCGGGAGTTTCCCCGCTCTGGTTATGGCCAATTTTAATCTCACCGATGTTCTCAGGGGAAAATTCAAATTAAGAAGAAAAAACCTTTTCACCAAAATACTTATTATCCTGCAATTTTCAATTTCCATATTTTTATTGGTCGCTTCGATAATCATGTCGAGGCAGATACGATTTTTAAAGAACTACGACCTGGGTTTTGATAAAGAGGGAATATTGATCGTTGACCTCCAGGAAAGGCATAATACAAGAAGCCAGGAATTATTTAAATTATTCAAAGAAAGCCTACAATCTCACACAGCTGTCAAGAGTGTATCGGGCTGTATGAGTTCTCCCAACAGGACCGATGTATACGGGATGATTGACAACCAAGGGAAGAAAATCTACGTGTATGAAAATAGAGTTCACTATGATTATTTGAAAACGATGAAGATAAATTTGATCGAAGGGAGGGATTTCTCAAGCGCATTTTCAAGTGACATATCCTCGGTTATCGTCAATCAAAAACTCGTGGATGTATTGGGGCTGGAACAACCGATAGGAAAAACAATAAAAATTGGACCGGAGCCTCCGCTGACAATTATAGGCGTCGTTAAAAATTTTCACTATTCATCGCTAAAAGAAGAAGTCAAGCCTGCGGCTTTGAACATGGACCCGACATTGGGATTATTCTATGCCGTGGTCAGGATATCGGCCGCGAATATTGGGGAGACGATCACAGATCTTAAGGAGAGATGGGAAGAGATTCAATCCGTTAGACCGTTCGAATATTCATTCCTGGATGATGACATTCAATTATTTTATACCGATGAAAACAGGTGGAATGCTATCGTGGGCTATTCCTCTTTCTTCACCATTCTCATTGCCTGTATGGGTGTTTTCGGTCTGACTCTGATAACCGTCAACAACAGGGTGAAGGAGATCGGCATAAGAAAAATACTTGGCGCTTCCCTATTGAGCATTTTAAAACTCGTAACAAGCGAATTCGTTATATTGGTTTTGATAGCCAATATTATTGTCTGGCCGCTGGCTTGGGCTGTGATGAATAAATGGCTTCAAAATTTTGCCTTCAGAGTTGATTTCGGAATATGGCCCTTGCTGATACCCGGGATAATCACTGCCCTTATCGCCCTCCTCACGTCCTGCGGCTATTCCCTTAAAGCTGCCATAGCTAACCCTGCGGATTCGCTGAGATACGAATAGAAAGAAAGCAAGAACAGCACTCTTTCTTTTCCTCCAAATCGTGAGGGATTCGTGCCAAGGCCAAAAACAAATTTCCTAGATAAGCTTATTTCTTCTGGCAGACTATGCTTTCAGGGTATCTGGCAAGCTAGTCAAGGGCTTCCTCTGGAATATGTTTTAGAAACTCAGTACCTCTGAATGACGCGCCGATCAGTTCTCTGTTTATTGCGGTCGAATATTCAACGAAGTGAGAACCAATGTCCCCTATCTTTTCTGTGTGCATGTTTATGGCTTTTGGGGGTGTTGGACAGGAAAAGTCAAAATCCTTGAACTTAAATATCTTAATCTCAGGAGCTCTTTTTGTCTTGAAATGAACCATCATATTCTTTATGTCATAGACAATGCTCCACTGCGTTCCTCTTTGCTGTTTTACACTCTCTAATACAGAAAAAGCGTAATCCACGATATCCTTCTTTTTGGCTTTTTTGTAATTTTTAAGCATGTTGGCAGTTCTTACGAAACGGTCAAGCGATTCCTCAGAGGAAGATATATCATTGTCTCCGCCAAATCCCTTGTGGTCATGGAGGTATTTGATTGAATCGACATAGGTGTTATTGGTCAAAGCCTTAAATGGCAGGTTTTTTTCAGCATGGTATACCATTTTTCCGTTCAAGAATTCGATAGTAGCAGTCTGACCAGTCTTATCGCTAACAAGAAAATGAATAGGCTGGCTGTTGGTTACTATTCTGATAGATTTATCGCTATCGATAACTTCCTTTACGCTGGAAAAATTGTCTAGCTGATACTGGACCCAGGGAAGTTCACCTAGAGCCGGCCTCTCATCGGAAGCTGGGAATCGAGTGCTATCCAGCCACATTACTTCAACCACTAGCCCTGCTTCATTCATACCTCCCATTGGGTACTCTTTGCCATACTGGTTGAAGGTTATGCTTCCGTATTTGGAAATCCACTCCGCAGGCCTCGCCGAAGGATCAAAAAAATTTAAGGCTCTTTTAACCAGGCTCCTTTTGTTGACCATCACAAAGCCATAGTCTATGTTCCAGTCATAGTTGCGCCCGAAGACCAGGTTTTTTCCGTATTTCAGGCAGAATGTCGTACATGCATCTAAATAAGGATTAATATGAGCAAGAAAAATCAATAGAGAAATAATGAGAATGCGTTTACTGAACTTTTTCATTTTTTCTTCCTTAAAAACAGTATACATTTTATAGATCTATCTCAAATTAAATAGGGATAAGGATTTTCTTTTCGGAGGCACTGGCTTCGTGAACATCTTTGTTCGGACTTACCCCTCCAGTCATTTTGAGAATTGTAAATCACGACTCAAAAAGATGTCAAGGAAGGATTGAAAGCATGGAGTATATCCCTAAAGCTGTTCAAGGCGCCCAAAGACCCGGAAATTAGAGAGACATCTCCTTTAGGGAAAAAAAAGAATCATGAAATATATTCGGCCGAGGTCTCAACCGCCAACAAAACTTCTTGATAAGCGATGTGAGGCGGGGGAGGTCTGTCTGCGACAAAGGTCAGCTTCATGTGGTTGAGGAAGCGGTTAATGCGGATAAAAGGTCAAGTTTTCATTCTTTCCGTAATATGTCACCCGGGTTTGAAACCGCAACTTTGTAGATCAGTGATTATATTGTTGTCAGAGATGTTACAATAATCAATACAAATGTCTGAGTTTATAGTGAATATTTTTTATATAAACTTAGTCTTGCTCTACGGCTATTTTTTTATCGTGTTCTTCTTGATTTTCTTTTCATACCACTTTGAACGGTCGGGATCGGCCGGGTCTTTCACTTTCTTAACAGGATTTTTCTTCAGCTCTTCAAGCAGGTGTTTTACGGCAACTTCGATAGAGGGGTCTTTTCCCTGAGCCACTTCTTCGGGCCTGTCGTAGACCTCAAAACCTTCATCGGGGTAGACTCCGACACCTTCGACGATAAATTCACCATCCGTTCCAACGATGCCCGACATTGGAACCGCGAAAGAAGGGCCGTCGACCAGGCTGGGACTCCAGCCGTATCCGACCAAGCCGCCCCAGGTCCTGGTGCCGATGAGTTTTCCCAGGTCGGCTTTTCGGAACCAATAAGGAAAATTATCTCCACCGGATGATGAATAATGATTGATCAGCATGACCATAGGGCCGTTGAGGGCGAAGGTCGGCTCCTGTCTTAATTCCAGTCCCCGGCGGTGCCAGTAGCTGATGGGCCTCTGGGAAAGCTTCTCGATCATTTTTCCCGGCGACCATCCCCCGCCGTTATAGCGTTCATCGATGATGAAAGCCTCTTTGTTGCTGAAAGCGTATATTCCCTTAAAGAGTTCCCTGTTTCCTTCGACTGCCGTGTTGGGAACGTGAATGTAGGCGATGCGTCCACCGGATAGTTTGTCCACCATGCGGCGGCGGCTGTTGACCCAGTCCATATATCTTAAGTCCTGCTCGCTGCGGATGGGCTTTATCCAGTAAGTCTTGGCGTCTTCAGCTTCGGGCTTGGCATTGACGGTTATGGTGATCTTTTTGCCGGCCGTGTTTTCAAGCAGGAGGTAGGGATTTTTTGCGGTGGTCAACTCTTGGCCGTTCAAACGGATGATGTAATCCCCCTCTTTTATATTGATGCCGGGCTCAGTCAGCGGCGAGCGTGTGTTTTCGTTCCAATTTTCTCCCTGGTAGATCCTTTTAATCTTGTACCGGTTGGCCGCGGGATCCGGTTCTAGTTCAGCTCCCAAAAGACCTGTGTCTATCCTGTCCACCCGCTCGAATTCACCCCAGTTGACATAGGTATGGCCGACATTCAGTTCGCCGACAAGCTCGCCGAAGATGTAGTCGAGGTCGGCCCTGTGGCTGACATAGGGAAGAAGGACGGCGTATTTTTCTCTCATTTTTTCCCAGTTTACGCCGTGCATGTTGGCCACATAAAACCAATCCCTGAAAATTCTCCAGCCTTCGTTGTAGATTTGTTCCCATTCTTTGACAGGGTCTATTTTCATCGTCATATTGCTCAGGTCGAGGGTTCCCGTCCCCGGTTCTTGTTTGGGCCGAATGTCTATTATGCCCCATCGACCGCGGGCTCTGTAGAGCATCTTTTTGTTGTCGGCTGATATGACTCCGCCTCCGATGCCTTCCATGACCAGGTCATCTTTTTTGGTCTCCAGGTCGAACAGCCGAAGCTGGCGTCCTTTAAAGTAAAGGACCTTGCCACCGATGTCATAGACAAAGCCGTAGTTGTCCGTGGAAAGCGGGAAGACCATGATCCTCTGGTTGATGCCGTCGAAATCGATTTTGATGGAAGGCTTTTCTTCTTTCTTCTTGGCTTTTTCGTCTTCTTTCTCCCCTGGTTTTTCCTCCGGGGAGGAGGATTCTTCTTCTTTTTGTTCCAGGTCGTTTTCTTCTTTGAAAAGGTCGGGAGCGTCTTTGACCAGCCCCAGGGCATAGAGGCGTGCGGTTTGATTGTAGACGAAGTCGAACTCCATGGATGAGAAACCATTCTGGAAATTCATGTTGAAGTCCCGGTTGGAGATGAAGAACAGATACTTGCCGCACTTGGAAAAGGTTGCTCCGTAGTCGTTATATTTGCCGTCGCTCAATTTCGTGGATTCGCCTTCTTCAACAGAATAGACATAAATAGAGTCCAGGCGGTTGGCTTCGGTCTTGTTGTAGACGATCCATTTGGAATCAAAAGACCATTCATAGTTATTGATATCTGAAAATGTGCCTTTATCGACCAGTGTGATTTTTTTCGATTTCACGTTTAATAGCTGGAGCTTGCGGTCGGCATCAGAAAAAAGAATCCATTTTGAATCCGGGGACCAATCAGCGGGGTATTTCCAAACCTTGTGGTCCTTGGTCAACTGCACAGACTCCTTTTTTCCCAGGGGATCCCTCATATAAATCTCGTAATTTCCGCTTTCATCGGAAATGTAAGCAATCCATTCCCCATCGGGAGACCATGAAGGATATTTTTCCCGGATTCCTTGGGTTTGGGTTAGGTTCACCGTGACACCCTTTTCGGCCGGAACGCTGAAAAGATCTCCGCGTCCGTCAAAGATAACCCTTTTTCCTTTTGGTGACAGCGCGGCTCCGAACCGGGAAATGTTACGGGAAACATTTTTGAAATAGGGAATCCTATTGGGGTTGTCGAAGCTGATGTCGACCTTAACCTGACGGGTTTGTGCCGTATCCAGGTTGAGGATGTAAATAAATCCCCCCTTCTCAAATACCAATTGGTTTTCGTGGCCGGACGGCCAGAGAATATCAAAATCATCGAAGCGGGTAACCTGGTTTATCTCTTCGGTGTTGAGGTCATAGGAATAAAGATCTAAGGTCAAGTCGCGGTCGCTGACAAAATAAATTTTATTTTTGTACCATGAAGGCATATGGTCGGTTCCGTTGAACGTCGTCAACCGGCGGGAAGTGTTTTTTTCCAGGTTGTAGGTCCAGACATCTGCGGCCCGTCCTCCCTTGGTACGTTTCCAGGTGCGGAATTCCCTGGATATGGGGGTGTAGACAAGGCTCTTTTCGTCAGGAGAGAAGGAACCGAATCCCGCTTCAGGAATCTGCAGGGGTTTTTCCAGACCGCCCTTCAGGTCCAACAAAAAATATTTTCCCATCCGTTGTCCGTAAGGCGTGCGGTTGGCCCGGATGAGGATCTTTTTACTGTCGGCTGTCCAATCCAGCGGGATATGGTCCCATCCTCCGCGGGGGGGCATGATACCGGCGTCGTTGTAGAAAGTAAGCTGCCTGGGTATGCCTCCAGCAGCGGGAACGATAAAAATCTGCCGTGACCCGGAATATTCTCCGGAAAAGGCAATCCACTTTTTGTCGGGTGAGATCTTGGGAAAGATCTCCAGCCCTTTGTGGGACGTCAGCCTGATGGCGTTTCCGCCGTCCGCCGGAACCCGCCAGATATCGCCGGCATAAACAAAAACGACCAAGTCGTCATTGATGTCCGGCATTCTCAATAATCTGGCGTTCTGGATAGCATAAATATTTGCCGCTGTAAAAACAATGATAAAAATGACTGAAAGAATTTTTCGCATAAATCCTCCTTGTTTTAAAGTAAAGTTATACTAGCTTAATAATAATTGATACATAATACTACGAAAAAAAGAAACTTTGAGTTGCGATTATTTCAAGAATGATAAGAAATGCTGTTTTTTTGCGATCCCTCGGAATTTTCCTTTTTCAAAAGCTTATATCAAGGATAATCACTGCCCTTATCGCCCTCCTCACTTCCTGCGGCTATTCCCTTAAAGCTGCCATAGCAAATCCGGTGGATTCCCTGCGGTATGAGTGAAAGAGAGAGTATAATGGTCTTTTCAGAGAGGACGATCACTCCCCTTCAAGGCTCTCTCTGGCAATGAGCTTATCATCTGGGATACGGACGTCATCCTGGCCTTCGAGTAGAAGATCGATTTTCCCAGTTTATCACCTCTCAGGAAATATATCTTTTTCCAGTATTTGTCCCTTGACATGCTAGATAAAATATACTAATATAAATATACTATAAAACATAGATTATTAGGAAGGAAATCTAATGCAATTTTTATCGAGAATCGAAGAGATTTTGCTTTTGGCCATCTGGAAATTGGGTGAAGACGCTTATGGGATATCGATAAGAGAACAGGTCGAGAATGATACAGGTGTCAAATGGCTTTCGGGAGCCATCTACGGCACCTTAAGCCGAATGAGGAAAAACGGTTATGTCAAGACAGAAATCGCTGAAAATGTCGGCGATCAGAGAGGAAGACCCCGCATTTATTACACCCTCACACAGGTGGGAAAAGAAAGACTCCAGGCTATCCAATTGTTGAACAGGGTCATGTGGGCGAATGTCCCTGAAGTGAAGTAAACACTCTACCAGGAATACAGTGCGTACAGATATGTTTTCCCGACTCGCCAAAGGAATTCTTTTTCTCATAGCAGATGAGATAACGTGTTCTTCTGTCATCGAAGACATGGAGTACCGATTTGCCCAGGACATGAAGGAAAAAGGGCGGATAAGAGCAGAACTCAGCCGAGCCTTCCAATTTATCGTTATTATCGTACCTCTTTTTGTGGAAACCGTTTTTGGAGGTGTGTCCATGTTCAAAAATTATATAAAAATAGCCTTTCGAAACATCAAAAGGCACAAAGGATATTCTTTTATCAACATCTTTGGATTAGCCATCGGGATGACGGTATGTCTTCTGATGCTGATGTATGTGGTCAATGAGATAAGCTATGACGATTTCCACGAAAAGGGCGACCGGATTTATCGCCTGGACTGCGATTGGGGCACAGAGGGCAGCAAAATGAGATTTGCCGGATCAATGCCAGCGTTCGGTCCGGCATTGAATTCCGAAATTCCCGAAATAGAAGTCGCTGCGAGGATCAAGCTAAATAACGAAATGATCATTACAAGTGCACAAAACGAGAAATACAAACAATCCCAGATATTCCATGCAGACCCCGAGGTGTTTGACATATTTAGCTGGCCTCTCCTCGAAGGAGAGCCATCCTCTGTTCTAACAGACCCTTTTTCAGTCGTTGTAACCCAGAAAATCGCGAAAAAGTATTTCCACAATGACGATCCCATCGGAAAAACGCTCAACATCGATGGCAATCTCTACAGGGTCACAGGGCTGCTCAAGGATTTTCCTCCCAATACCCATCTGAACTGTGAAATTTTAATATCCTATGCGACAATCCACTCCTTGGGCAAATATCCTTCCCATCCGTGGACGCAGTGGGGGGATGACCTGACATATTTTGTGCTGAGAGAAGACTCTTCCCTGGACGCCGTTGCCGATAAGGTGAATTCCCTGTTGACTCGAAATACCGGGGAATGGTTCACGGACAAAATGGACCTTGTTGTACAGCCTTTATCAAAAATTCATTGGGAAACGGAATACAGGGGCGATGTCGGTGTAAAGGGAAATATTTTGTATGTGTATTTGTTTTTGTCGGCGGCTATACTCGTGCTTGTCATTGCCTGTTTTAACTTTATGAATTTATCCACATCAAGATATTTGGACAGGATGAAAGAGATCGGAATCAGAAAAGTCGTCGGGGCGAACAGAAGACAATTGATCCGGCAGTTTCTGACCGAGTCTATTCTGGTGACCGTTGTTTCCATGGTCTTTGGCGTTCTCCTTTTCAACCTCCTGTATACATCCCTCTATTCCTACCTGGGCGCCCCTTTCAGCTTCAGCCTTTCTCACTTCCAAAACCTGTATGCGATCGTGGTTTTGATGGTTCTGGTGGTCGGGCTACTGGCAGGGAGTTATCCGGCATGGTTCATGTCCAGATTCCATCCTGCCGAAATCATGAACAAGAGGCCTGTTAAAGGCACATCCGGAGTATCCTTCAGAAATGTTCTGGTGGTCCTTCAGTTTGCGATATCCATCATATTGATCGTGGGGACGATCATCATCTACCAGCAGATCGATTACATGAAAAACACCGATTTAGGATTTGACAAGGAGGATGTTGTCCTGGCTTATTTTCCCTTCACAAATCCAGAGGCTAAAGAAAAATATCCTGTCATTAAAACTGAATTCTTGAAACATCAGAATGTTGTGGAGGTCACCGGCGTCTACACGGTCCCGGGGATAAACAGCCAGTACAACATGACCGTCAGGAAAAAGGGCGGTGGAGAGAAGGAGAGTGTTACGATTCAAGCCCTGCCCGCCGATTTTGGATTGGTTGAGTCTCTGGGGCTGGAAATCGTAGCGGGAAGAGATTTTTCCGAAGACTATTCTTTGGACAGCAAAGAGAGCGTTCTCCTCAATGAAGCAGCCGTCAAAACGTTCGGGTTCGACAATCCGATCGGCGAAAGACTCTTGCTTTTCGGGAATAAGGAAGTGTCGGTCATAGGAGTGGTCAAAGATTTCCATGTGAAGTCTCTGCACAGCAAAATCAGTCCGATGCTGATCTATTTCGACCCGAAATTTTATCTTTTGACGGCAACGAAGATAAAGCCGGAGGATCCCGAAGCGACCCTGGCCTACATGGGAGATGTCTGGAAGACGGTATTGGGAGAGTCGGAATTCAATTACAGGTATATGAAGGACGCTTACGACAGTTATTATTTCGCAGAAGAAAAAACCGGCAAACTGATATCCATCTTTACCATCCTGGCTCTTTTTATATCCTGTCTGGGATTATTCGGTCTGGCCGCCTTTATAACGAACAGAAAAGTCAAGGAGATCGGGATCCGGAAAGTGTTGGGCGCTTCGGTCCGAAGCATCGCCACACTCTATTCAAAAGAATTCACGAAATGGGTGATTGTCTCCAATATCATCGCCTGGCCGATAGCTTACTTTTTGATTCACAAGTGGCTGGGAAACTTTGCCTACAGAATTGCGCTCACTCCGATACCGTTTGTCATGAGTGGAGTTTCCGTCTTGCTGATCGCTCTGGTCTCGGTCAGTTCCCACGCGATTCGGGCAGCCATGGCGAATCCGGTCGAGTCGCTCCGCTCCGAATGATCAAACTCTCTATTCCAAACAGGCTTTAATTTTTCAGGGTACTTTTATTCTTTTAATGCTGTTCCATCTCGAAGGTGATCAGATCCTCTTCATCAAACTGCTTTCCACAGCTCCCGCAGTTATAGATCAAGCATTCCTTGCCTTCTTTGATTATTCTTCTTCCTTTGGCTGTGCCATGGCAATTCGGGCATTCTATCTTTTTCTCGACCGCCCCATACACGGTATCGGTCGGGGCTATACCCCTCTTTTCGGTGGAGACATCGACATCTCGAAAATGAGGCCTGTCCTTCCGGTTATAGGACACCAGGGCCTGAACCACTTCCCAGCCGAGTTTGCCCTTCTTGGCCATCTCTGTGATCTCTTCCAGGGCTGTCCTGTTGTCATACGGAGTGGGCCGGTGAGGCCGTGGAGAAAGGAGGGCATCATAGATATCGCAGACGGCAATGATCTCTATCATCTGGTCTTCCAGCCGGATCCCGAGAGGGTAACCTGACCCATCCCTTCGTTCATGGTGTTCCTTGGCTGCCCAGGCGGCGAAACTCCCGTGATCCTTAAGAAAATAGCTGAGCAGCACAAACCCGGCCAGAGTGTGATGTTCAACGATGATCCTTTCCACATTAGTCAGCGCTTCTGTCTTATTCAAGATCTTCAAGGGAACACTGACCTTCCCGTAATCATGGATGGTCCCGGCCATAGACTCTATGATCCAGTCCTCGGGTTCATCCTGCAGGTCGCCAGCCATGAGCACGGACAGGGCAAACACCTGCAGAGTGTGGCGGTAAGTGTAGGCATCCTTCACTTTAAAGAAGTCAAAAAACTGGAGAAGAGGTGGAATAAACGGAATCTTATTCATCAGGGTCAGGGCATTGGCTCTGTTTATTCCCTGGAAGATCACGTCGTAAGGAGGATTCTGGAGAAAACGGCGCAGGTCTTGAAAAAGAGTGCCGTGTTCCAGAAAGGCAAGATTTTTATAGGCTGGGTCCTTATTGGTGGCGATCATTTCATCCAGGACATCTGGCGTCAGCTCCGTACCGCCGGCAAGAAGCTGTTTGTATTCCAAAGTATAAACGGGACAAACGAGCTTAGGAGCTTTCATCAATCTCGGTCCTTTCCGTTCCTGTTAAACAAGATATGAAATTTTATTCTCACAGGGTTTGATCTTCACACAGGCTTCGATTTTTCAAGTTAATCCCAAGTATCCACCGATAAGCTTATCCTCTCATTTCTACCACAGTGAAAAGGCGGGGTCAATTATAAAAGAAAAATTAATTGACCGAGAGAAAAAAGGATTCTAAAGTTGATAGGATAACTGATGGGATTGAGTTATTCTATTGCCAGTCCAATTCCATGTTCAACAGATCATCCTCAGTGAATTCCATTCCGCAGCTCCGGCAGGCATAGGCCAGATGCGACTTGCCATCCTTGACAATTTTTTTCTCTCTGGCTGTACCGTGGCAGTTGGGACATTCTATTTTTCTCTCAACAGTGACTCGGCCTAAATCAACCGAATGGAGTATGCCCCTCTTCTCGGTGGAAACCTTGCATTCCTGAAAATGAGGTCTATCCTTACGGTTATAAGCCACCAAAGCCTGAACCACTTCCCAGCTTAATTTACCCTGCTCTGCCATTTCGGTGATCTCTTCCAGGGCCGACCTGTTGTCATAGGGAGTAGGTCGATGAGGCCTTGGCGAAAGGAGGGCATCATAGATGTCGCAGACGGAGATGATCTCTATCATCCTGTCTCTCATCTGTATCCCCAGAGGGTAACCCGATCCATCCTTTCGCTCGTGGTGTTCCTTGGCTGCCCACGCCGCGAATTTCCCGTGGTCCTGAAGGAAGTAACTGAGAAGCACAAAGCCCGCTAAAGCATGGTGTTCCAGGATGATCTTGTCGACCTTAGTCAGAGGTTCCTTCTTTTTCAATATTTTCAAAGGAACGTTCATTTTGCCAAAATCATGAAGGGTTCCGGCCATGACGTTTCTGATCCAGTCTTCGGGCTCTTCCAGCAACTCCAGAGCCATGAGCACTGTTAGAGCGAACACGACCAGAGAGTGACGGTAGGTATAGAAGTCGTTCTCTTTGAAATAATCAAAAAACTTCAGGATAGGTGGAATGAAGTTGATCTCATTCATCAGGGTTAAGACACCTGATCTATCCGATTGGTCGAAACTTAAGTTATACGGTGTCTCCTGAAGAAAGCGGCGCAAATCTTGAAAAATGGTACCGTACTTCAAAAGGGAACAGGCTGGATAAGAGGTGCCTTTAGTGGACGCGATCAACTCATCCAGAACTTCTGGCGTTATTTCCTTGCCGCCCGGGAGAATCTGTTTAAAGTCCAAGGTATAAACCGGGCAGATAAGCTTAGGACTTTTTATGAGTTTCAATCCTTCACGCCCTGGTTAATGCAAGATAAAATTGCCCACTAAAGGGATTTTTCCCTCATGCGATCTCAATTTCTTCCTTTTCCTTATTGTGCCGATAATCGCTGACTAATATTCTTTATTTTTTGTATCACAATGAAACCATCCAGTCAATAAAAAAATGGCTGGGGAATTGGTCATTTATTGACGCGAAATCCAGGATCCTTTTTCTCATCGAATTTAAGCTTGTCTCTATTCAGAATCTTTCCTTCGAGGATCACCATTTCTATGTTTCGTGTCTGTCTGATGTCTTTATCCGGCCGGCCGTCGACCACCAGGAAATTGGCCAATTTCCCGGACGATAAAGTTCCCCATTCTCTTTCAGCCTCGATCAACACCGCCGCATTCTTGGTGGCCAGAGTGATAGCCTGGAGGGGCGTTAAACCCGCTTCGACAAGCAATTCCAGCTCCCTGTGGATTCCTTCACCGAAGAAAACACCTGGATGAGGAGCGTCTGTCCCCGCCGCCAAAACAAGCCCATAGTCAAACATCTTTTTGGCATTCCTCTGGGCGCGTTTCAAGATCTGCTCCCGTCGGGCATGTATCGAATGCGAGTTGCTGTTTGTGTTGATCGTCCGGGAAACCCAGGACTTCAAATCCTTAAGGAACCAGGGGGGAGTGGTATGCTCTACAAGAGGATCATCGAGAAAGCTGAGGTCGACGAACCTTCGTCCGATAGCGCTTTCTGTGACAGCGAGAGTGGTGACACAGCGAATTCCCTTTGCTTTCATCAGCTTCATAAAATCATCACTGATATCCTCTTCGAACATATGGGCATAGGCCGTAATTCCCAAACCTGCCAATTCCTGAGAAGACTGATGAACGAAAACCCGCAACCCCTCTCTGTCCGCTGCGCTAGTCAGATCATAAACCATCTGATTCGAAAGTCCTGAGTAAGCTTTGATCACGTCCACTCCGACCCTTTTCAAATGCGCGACCAGTTTCGGGATTTGATGGACCGACGACAGAGCATAAGAAAGAGAAGGCCAGCTGGGATCAGCCCCGTTGATGAGCGGCCCGGCACAGTAGATACGGGGACCTGGGATACGCCCTTCGGCTACTTCCTGGCGGAGTTGAAGGATGTATTCGAGATTATTGCCCAGGTCCAGAACCGTGGTTACCCCGGAGTACAATAGGGAGTTCAGATACCTTTGATAGCCCAGCATGTCTGTCGACATCCCGTCCCAGCCGCCACACAGATGGACATGCATATCCGCAAGGCCGGGCATAACCGTCATTCCTTTGAGGTTGATCATCCGGACATCGGACGGAACCTTCAGCTGATCCAGGTGCCCTACAGCTTCGATCCTGTCCCCGCTGATAACTAGGGAGCCGTCCTCGATGGGTATCCCTCCGTTGCCGTCGATGATCAGAGCATGATGGAAACAGAGGGGTTTCTGCTGTTTTGTGTTCGCAGTCCCGGGCAAAAACAGAATCAGGAGAATGAACACTGCTGTCGAAAAAAAGCGCCCTGTTGAATCCTGTTTCATGTCAGGCTTTTCTCCCAATGAATACGGCCAGAATTCCAGTCTTGCCAGTAGAGATTATTGCCTGCGAAAATCCTGCACTACGAGTGTATGGATCATCAAAAGGCTGCAGATTTTGGGATCCCTTCATGAGCCCAAGTGGCACTATCTATAGCACAATGGACTAACCGTGTCAAAAAAAGAACAAACGTAAACATCACCGTTCCTCTTATCAATAAAAATAATTTTGTTTAAAAAACCGAATGCTATTGAAAAAAGTGAAAACTCTCTATAAAATCCCTCTATGCTTTTCGCTCCATGAAGCTCTGCCATGGCGTTTTTCAAATCATTCTTTCAAATCATAATTCCTAAAAAAGGAGGTTCAGCATGATCTCTCTGCGTTACTTCTTCCGGCAGCGGACATTGTTTGCCGTTCTGTGCTTGGCAGCCATATTTTTGCTCTTTTCTCCGCTGCTGGCCAAGAAAAAAGTCAAAACCCCTAACCTGATTCATTCCACCGATCCTGCCCTGAGGATGAAATGGTTCGACCAGCACCTGGAGATGAAAAAGAACACCCCCTATAATGACCTGAACTGGCAGCACATCGGCCCCCAGAATATCAGCGGCAGATGCACCGACATCGCTGTCGTCACCCCAAAGGGAGGGAATTACATCATCTACGTGGCCACAGCCTCCGGAGGTGTCTGGAAGACAACGAACGAGGGTACGACCTGGGAGCCCGTCTTCGACCAGGAAGCCTCAACCTCGATCGGCGATGTGACCATCGCACCTTCGAACCCGGATATCGTCTGGATCGGAACCGGGGAGGCAAACATCTTCCGCAGCTCGATGGCAGGATGCGGAGTCTACAAATCCACTGACGCCGGAAAGACCTGGAAACAAATGGGCCTGACCGGGACCCATACCATTCCCAGGATCGTCATTCATCCTCAAAACCCGGATATCGTTTATGTGGCGGCCTCAGGGCATGAATGGACCCACAACCCGGAGCGGGGAGTCTACAAGTCCACGGACGGTGGAAAGACCTGGGAAAAGATCCTCTATATCAGCGAGCAGACAGGAGCCATCGACCTGGTCATGCACCCCTCAGATCCCAACACGCTCTATGCTGCCACCTGGCAGAGAATCCGGAAAAAATGGAACGACCCCCGGAACGAGCCCCAATACAACGGAAGCGGCATCCACAAGACCACGGACGGCGGAAAGACCTGGAAATCCGTCAACAACGGGCTGCCAGAGGCCAAACACAGGGGCCGCATCGGCATCGACCTCTGCCTCTCCAAGCCTGACGTGCTCTATGCTCTGGTAGACAATTATGAGATCGCCCGGGAGATCACAGATGCGGACAGAGCCGATACCTACGGTGTCCCTTCAGCCGGTTTTATAAAGGGAGCCACAGTCTACCGCTCCGATGACGGCGGTGCGAGCTGGACGCAGACGAGCGGGCTGACTCCTGAACAGAAACAATTCATGGAGCGGCATTCCGGCACCTACGGCTGGGTATTCGGACAGATACGTGTCGACCCCAACGATGAAAACACTGTCTACATCATGGGTGTTCCTTTGAGCGTATCCGAGGACGGAGGAAAGACCTTCCGCAGGATCGGCAGAGGAGTCCACGGCGACCATCACGGAATGTGGATCGACCCGGAAAATTCCGACTACATCGTCAACGTCAACGACGGCGGCATCGTGATCTCCTACGACAAGGGCAAAACCTGGAGGCAGTTCAGGGACAACCTCCCGGTCTGCCAGTTCTTCAACATCGCCTATGATATGGATACACCGTTCCGGGTATACGGCTCCATGCAGGACCACGGCAGCTTCAGAGGCGTCGTCGACCTCAGTCAGGGCAGAGACCGGATCCCGACCGTGGATTTTGAGGGTGCTCCGGGCGGAGAGGGCAGCAGCCACGCCATCGACCCTACCGACCCGAGAGTCGTCTATTCGGCGGGCTTCTACGGGCATATCACCAGGTCAACACTCACCGAACCAGGCAGGTGGCAGAGAAAATACATCCTTCCCCGCCAGTACGAGAACGAACCGAGGCTGAGGGGACAGTGGGTCGCGCCTTTTATCCTCTCGCCCCACAACCCCAACATTATTTACCACGGCATGCAGTACCTATTCCGTTCCCTGGACCGGGGAGACACCTGGGAGAGGCTCAGTCGGGACATGACCTACAACATCCAATCCGAGCTGGGGGATATCCCTTACCAGACGATCTTTGCCATCTCCGAGTCTCCTCTCAAATACGGCCTGGTCTACGTGGGCACTGATGACGGCAAGGTTCACGTCACCAAGGATAGTGGCGAGACCTGGAAAGAGATCATGAAAGGCCTGCCCTACAGAAAATGGGTCTCCAGGATGGTTGCCTCTGCCTACGATATGAGCACGGTCTACATGACCCAGAACGGGAAGCGCGATGATGACTTTGCGGCTTATGTCTGGAAATCCACGGACTACGGCGAGAATTGGCAGGACATCTCCGGCAATATCCCTCTCGGCCCGGTCAACGTGATCAGGGAGCACCCGAGAAACAGGAATGTCCTCTTTGTCGGCACTGATATTGGCGTTTACGTCACCACCGATGGCGGCAAGACCTGGAATGTCTTGGGAGGAAACCTGCCTTCCACCTTTGTTCATGACTTGATCGTTCATCCCCTTGATAACATACTGGTTATAGCCACCCACGGCCGCGGGATGTGGGCCATGGATGTCGACAAATTCAACCCGCCGGAGAGATGGCGCCGCAGATAAGCGGGAAGAGCGAGGATAAAGAGAAAACTCTAGATAAAAAATAAATAAGAAAGACAACAGAAAAAAGACTTTTCCCAGGGTTGTTGTTCTATTCTCAACCAGCTCGAGACTGAGCCGATCCGAGCCTACTTGTACTTCACCGAACAGCCGTAGGGCTGACTTGTTTTTACGGTGACTTCCTTTCCAGACAGCAGCTCGTCCAGAGCCCTCTGAACATAATTCTTGGCTTTATCGATATCGGCTGGATCGGTGGAACGGACTTTAACTTAGAATCGCAGGCTTCAATACTTTTTTTATGAATGCGCAAAAATCAACGGCTGCCGGAGCGGCCTCTGAAATCCAGGTCTTTCCTGCGGAATCCAGTCTCAACAATAGAACGCTGCTGGATGTAAAATTATTTTACTGAGCGGAAAAGTTCTTTCTCAGGCTCATATCTTTATTTTAAAAAATTCCTGCCAAATCATGGCAGAAACCGGACTTGGAGAGTCTATTTGGCACGGAAGTTGCTCTTTCATTAATTGGCCAAAAGAGGATGGCGGAAAATGGCTTCAAGCGGACTTCAAACCATAGCTCATTATCTGTCTCCAAACATACTGTCCGGAGTTTTTTTCCTGTCGCTGATCCGTATCCTGAAGACATCCCCAGTCTTTTTCTTCCGTTGGTCCTGGCGCTTCTGCTCTGTCTCTGCCTCCCCCCAGGACTGTATTCACAAGAAAAAGCTGAGAGGAGTCAAAAGCAGTTCAACGCTCTCTACCTCGAAGGCAAATACCTTTTCTACGAAATTTTGAAGAGAGAGGCTGAACACATGCAAATCTCGGACAAAGACAGAAAAATGCTGGTAAAGGCTCAAAAGAAAATACCTGGCCTCTACGAGCACTTGATGAATTTCTACTGTTGCCACACAAGACCTGACGGGAAAAAAGGCGTCAATTTCCGCTCCCACCTCCTGAATTTCACAAAAAACATGGCCGAAGAATTCATCCAATCCATCGCCGAATTCCCTGCCCACGGAAAAACATCGCCCCTGGAATCTGTCCTCTACTCGACCGGATATTTCTCGAGGCAAATGTTCCCCATCTACCGTGACTACCGAAGGCCGGTGGGCAGACGGGCAAAGTCACACTGGGCCCTTGAAGAATTGAAGGTCAGCGAAGCCCATTCCTTTTCCAGAGGTAAGGGCATAAAACTGGCCATAATCGATTCGGGCATTGACCCGACTTTACAAGAGCTAAGATCAAGGATCACAGCCTGGAAAAACTTCCTTGATGGCTCAAAACCCGCTTTCGATGAAGGAAAATTTCCGTATGACTGGAGCGGCCACGGAACATCAATCGCAACGGTGGTCTTTCAGGTTGCACCAGAAGTCGAGCTGGCCATTGTCAAAGTCTACGACAATGAAACCATGAGCACCGTCCCCCCTAGCCGATGGAGTGCCTATCTCTTCGCTGCAGGGATGATCTGGGCAACTCAGAATGGGGCAAACATAATCAATCTCAGCGCAGCGTTCCAAGTGGACACCAAAGCAATAAGGGAAGCATCCCAGTACTGCTGGGAGAATAATGTAGTGGTGGTCTCCCCCATAGCCAATGTCACCGAAGACGAGCACGAGAATATAGTGTATTTCCCAGCGGCTTATCCCTGGACAATCGCAGTTGGCGGCGTTGAGAAATCCAACGGAAAGCTTCAAGTATCCGCACTTTCCTCAGAAGCAGTCTATCTGGATGTGGTCGCTCCAGCCTCAGGTATAGTTGTGGAAATGCCTTCCTACCTTGACCGGAGAAGAAGACCTGTAATGGCCTACGGGACTTCGCTCGCCGCGCCCTTTGTTGCGGGCACGGCGGCCCTCATGCTGTCCGCCATGGACGACCAGACTCTCCTCAAGCTCAAGGAAAAACCAGGACAGCTGGTCGAGGCTGTCCGCGAAATATTGAGGCAGACTTCATCCAACACCATCCTCGGCTTCGATGAGCCAAACCCGGTCTCAGGCTACGGCTGTATCGACATCATCAAAGCTGTGGAAGCCGCAAAAAAACTGAAGCCAGAAAACAGGTAGGAACCTAGCAGCAGATCATCTGTTGAAGACTATCTCTATCCGGTCGCCCGGCTTGAGCTCGACGCTCTCATCCAGATAAACAACGGCCAAATCCTTTTCTGTCCTCAGGCTTGCCGCTGCTTTTCCTGAACGCACACGGAGGGTCTTGATGGAACGAAAGCCATAGTTACGGGACAACCCTAGCTTGGCCAGCTTCAGGCTGCCATACTCCACTTTCAAGACGGCCTCATTTCCCTTCAGGCTAAAACTCCCCCATCCCGTCCCGGAAGACCAGAAGGTGGAGAAGTCCCCCGTGTTTATTTTCGGGGAGAAGGCGATAAAACCTGTAGTCCCGTCATACTGGTAACCGGAAAGGGCGAGCAAGACGGCCCAACTGGCCATGGCTCGGGCATAATGATGGCCGCATTCCAGTTCATCCCAGGGGTTGCGGTTAAAGCCTTGGTATCTCTCTCTGAGAGCCTTGACAATGGTCAACCCTTCATCGATATGGCCGGAATATATCAGGCTGGCTGCCACCTGGTATTCGATTCCTGTCCAGACCTCGTCCGAATAGACAAAAGGAAGCGCGGGTCTCTCTCCTTTCGGCCAGGAGCAGAGGAGCAGCCCTGCTTCCTCATTCAGAGCATAGACTCTTTGGACGTTCGAAAACCGGCTCAAATCCCTTAAAAAATTGCACTCAAAAATGGACTTCATAGCTTTATCCACGTTTTCTTTGGGGAGGACGTACCCTAAACCGGCCGCATGGGCCAGGTACTGTCCCAGAAGCTGGTCAGAGAGGCAGCCTTCTCCGTACTGATATTTGGGGACAGTATCGCCTTTTTCTAGAGCATCCTTCTTGCCGCCCGGGGATTCCTTTCCTTTGCAGGCAGGACTCTCGCATTTTTTTTCGGGCGTGCGCAGGTGCTCCGGGACCACAAGGCCATCCATGACATCGACGTTCTGGATGTAATACTCCCCGTTCCAGAGCAGGGAGTCATACTGTTTTGAGCCTTTCTGGAAGATCTGGAAATACTCATCTGCCTTCTTCTTATCTCCCACTGCCTGTGCCATCTCAGAGGCTGCCTTGAGCGCTGCCAGATACAACGAGCCAGCCATGGTGTTGGGCCCGTAAAATTCAATATCATAGGTATTATGCTGTTCACCCTCCATGACCCCGTCTTTGTCAGGATCCCAGGGCAGATGCAGGCGGCTCTTCTGCCATTTCAGGTCTTCGCTCACTTCCCCCACGCCTTTCCAGGCAAACTCCAGGGCCGCTTTCACTTTGGGCCAGAGCTTCCTGAGCCAGTCCGTATCCCCGGATAACTTCCACTCCCGGTAAACCCTGACGATGTTTCCCATTTGGCCGTCAGCGCAGGGTTTGTAGGTCCACCAGTAATTTCCGAGAGGCATGAGCGTCCTGAAAACCTGGTATCCGTTGTCAAACGTGTTATGTAGGAAATCAGTCTCCCGCATCGTCCTCTCCAGGGAAGGAAAGAGATAGGCCATTGTCTGCTCATAGTTCCAGACATGGGTGCAGTTCATCGGGCAGCAGCCTGAGTCATCCGTCAAGCCCTCAAACGCAAACAATCTTCCCTCCTCGGTGCGCATCACCAGGTTCGTCTTTAAAGAAGATGCCTGAGAAGACAGGGCATCAAGCACATACGAAGGATAGGTGGAGCCAAAAAGAACATCATGGTATGTTTGGGTATTCCGGTACAGCTCTTTTCCATTCCTGATCAAATTGCGGGCCACATCCCAGGCATCCTGGAATTGGCTGGCGTAATAGTTCCTGAATCTCTTTCCTTTGACTTCCTCTTCTCTATTCCAGTAATTCTCCCTGTTCGGGAAATGCCAGGTGAGATAAAACGGGACAATCCTTTCCTCTCCGGGTTTGAGCTCGAGGTGGACCAAGAGCGTCGCCACGTCGCTCCTTCCTTCGGGAGACTCCTCACTGTCCGTTACCTTCTCTATCCGGCCGTCATCCGAGAAATCGTCCCAGAAGATGTGAGCATTGTCCCACCAGCCTCCCCTGTACCAGCGGGTCTGGATATCCACATTTTTTTCCGTGACCACAAAGGCCAGGCTTCCGTACTCAAGAGCAGCCTCATCTGTCCCGTTCGACATCATCTTGATTCCCCTGAATCCTCCCTCATCGACATACTGGTTCAGATTCTTCCCGAAGCTCTGCCGGCCGGATGAATCAGGTGTCCTTATGGGATTCTGCATGCTGAAGGCGAGGGATACCTGGACCGAAGACCGCTTCACATTCTTGATCCTCCAGTTGAAAATGGCTGCCGGGAAACCACTCCTCTCAGGGTCTAAGGGGATAAAAGGATTATACGCTTCGAGTTTCACATCAAGGGGGACTGCTTCATCCCTGAATGCCAGATAAGCAAAAGGATATTCCCCTTTGAAGATCACTTCGCTGAAGCGGGAAACGCCTGGAAGTTGATTCCTCGGAATGCCCATCCAGGCGACATAAGGAGGGAAACACTGGCGTTCCAGGATCTTGGCCACGGATTCCTGCCCTTGCTCCTCGGCCCAGATGGAGAAGAAGGTAAAATCCGGGGCTTTTTCCTTGGCAGGCCGGTTAAAGATCTCCAGTTCTCTGATCTCACCCCTCCCGCCCAGGGTGATGTTGCCTGTCCCCAGGCCGCCGATGGGAAAGGCGATCATTTTCAAATCCTCACCTGTTAACTCTCTTATTTTCCCGGAATCGTAAAGTTTCTCTTTCTCCATAACCTGATTTCTCCCGATCAGAAAGCTATACAGAAAAAATATCCCCAAGGCACAGAAAATGAATTTTCTCATACTTCCCCCTGTACAGATTGTTATTGATATTCACCAGTTCTCGCTTTATCAGCTTATAGCAGAGGAGTCTGTCGATGTCAAACATAGGGAATTGGAAAAAAGCAGTATTGATTATCTTAAAATGAAGGTATCTGAAGCTGAAGAGCGATCAAGCCAAAAGTTAACGGGCAAAATATCCGAGCCGATGTTCGACTCTGAAGTCCCTTTCTTTTACGTTCACTTTGATTTCTTTAAACTTCCCGTCGCTCCTGTAGTTTTGGGGTGTATAGTAAAGAAGGTAGTAATTCTCAGATGCTTCCAAAGCCTGCTGAAAGAGGAAGGCTGAATTTGCCGAACTTGACGAATATCCGCCAGTTGCTTTGGCCATCTCATGAAAAACCGAGAATATGTCTTCAGAATGTTCTTCCATGCGGATTCCGAATATGTGCTGAGGCGGCCTGGAAATATACAGAAAATGAATTGAAATGGATGAATCTGCATAAGCCTGCTTTATGCGTTCCACATCCAGAGTAATTTCTCGCCTGTAAAAATCAAAAAGCCCTGAAATCGTATGAATAATATTCGGTCTGTCCTGGAAAATAGCCAAATACTGATTTAGAATTTTAGGATCAATTTGAGGGATGTATTCTTTCTCATAGAACATGAAAATATATTTCTGCCCCTCTTTATCCTTGATCAAATCTGAAAATTCTAGAAATTTCTTTTGTTCGAAACTCCTTATGTTATCCAGCCTGCCCAAGAGGTCTGCATACCTCGTGATTTGTTCATCGATGGACATGCCTTCATACTGGCCTGTTGAAAAACCGTCCATATATCTTGTTGTGAAGGCTATACTTCCAGCTTCAGTCCCTTCTGTTCCTTCCTCCGTATTGGCTCCGAATGACTGGATAGCTGAAGACAATGCTTTTGCTAAGCTAACCATGTCATCAAGTATATCCCTGTACTCGGAACTCCCGATCATGGCGTCCCTTCTCAGTATTCCTTTTAGCTGATTCACAATATCTTCTTTGGATAAAACCTCTAATGTCTTTCCCTTCATCTTGTATGTTTTCATGGAAGTGATAACTGTCAGATTATCACCGGGGATCAGTATTTCATGGACAAAATACTCGACTGCATCTCCAATCTTAGCCGTGTATTCGTTGATCTCGAAGAAAAGATAGAAATTTCTTGAGGTCTCGGGCGCAAACCTCTTGTTTTCTTCCCTTCTTTCTATGCTCCTCTTCTTTACAAGATAAACAGCCTCTACCCGCTGAGGAATCCCATCCTCAAAGACTTCAAAATCGTTCAGGGTGAGATCCTCGACGAACCTGTTACCCTGAAAGACCCTTACAGGAACTTCCACATTGATGACCATGGTCTCTTCGGAGATTTTTTGATCAGAGACCTGTTGAGAAAAAACAGAAAGACCAAGGATGACTATTGCGGCTATTATTGTCAATTTATTCATTTCTAACCCCTACTTTATTAAGATAGCAGAGAGAAACAGGCAAGTCAATCATAGTAATGGGGAGCGTGGGAGGGCCTTGGCAAGGGTTGAAAAGAGCCGTCGCTTTGCAGGTATAAAGAAGATCGAAGCAGCCTTTAATCGGCAAAATAACCAGACCGGTGAAGTATCCTGTAGTCTTTTTCCTTGACCCTGATCTTTATCTCCCTGAATTTTCCGTCCTTCCTGTAATTTGACGGATTATAATAAAGGAGATAGTAGTTTTCAGAAGCCTCAACAGCATTCTGGAACAAGGAAACGGGATTAGCAGAACTCTCGCTAAAACCTCCTGTCGCTTTCGCTATCTCATTGAAGGCGTTAAATATGTCCTCAGAATGCTCTACCATATGGACACCCGGGATATACGCGGCGGGCTTGGCGAAGAATAAAAAGTGGATAGAAATCGAAGAATCCGCGTAGGCTTGTTTGACCTTATCAATATCGAAAGAAATCTCTCTCCTGTGAAAATCAAACAGTCCCGCCAGAGTGTGACTTATATCTTCTCTATCTTGATTCGTACTCATGATCTGGTTCAAAACCCGGCGCTCGATCTGGGGGATGTATTCTCTCTGGTAGAAGAGAAAGACATATTTCTGTCCTTCTTTATCCCGTAAATATTCTGCAAATTCGAGGAGCTTTTTCTGGTCGATGGTTCTTATCTGTTCTAATTTTTTCAGGAGGTCGGCATACATCGATATTTGGACATCAAGCTCCAGTCCCTGGTATTCAGCCGTACCGAATTCATCCTGGCTGCCTGAGGCGGACGAGAGCGCCTTCGCCAAACCGGCCAGATCATGGACAGCATTCCTGTATTCAGAGCTTCCGGTGAGAGTATCCCTTCTCAATATTCCTACTATCTGACTCACGATTTTCTCCCTGGGAAGAGTGTCCAAAACGTCCGGCTTCATCCTGTAGGTCTTCATCGGAGTAATAATGGTGAGATTATCCCCGGGAAAGATGACGTTATTCACAAAGTAATCTAC
>SMTZ1_10003570_pt1 | contig 23700 bp, 9 predicted proteins | sample DeeMarSWOR136_30_FD_25667 | JGI IMG/M metagenome (IMG submission 25667) | reverse complement strand
TCACCGGTGCTATCACCCTGGCGGCCTGGATTAAGACCGAATCATCTTCCGGTAAAAAGACGATCCTGGCCAAACACGATGATGCCTGGAGAATCCGCATTCAAAACGGAAATTTCGAGCTGGTGCTGCCGGGACTTTCCAGCGAACAATGGTTTACGGTTTCCGGTTCTGCTGTCAACGACAACCGCTGGCATCATGTCCTCGGCGTATATGACGGCCATTCGATAGCCAGTGTCTATATCGATGGTTCCAAGGATGCCTCACGCGAGGCTACCGGAAGTCTGAACACCAATGATGAAGACGTTTGCATTGGCCGCAATTCCCTCTTTCCGGAGAGAGATTTTGTCGGACGGATTGATGATGTACAAGTTTATGACTATGCCTTAACAGACGATGAAATCGCTGATTTGGCCCATCCGCCCACCATCTATCACGTCGATTCGGCGGCGACGGGGGAGGAGAACGGATTTTGTTGGTCGGATGCCTTTGTGGAGCTACAGACGGCGCTGGCGGCGGCGGAAAGTGGCGATCAGATCTGGATCGCGGCAGGGTCATATTTGCCGGATTATGATCTAAATACCGGCCCACATACGGGTGACCGGCATGCATCGTTCCTTTTGCAGAAAGATATAGTAATCCAGGGCGGTTATGCCGGGTATGGTGCCGCTGATCCTTATGAAAGGGACATCCAGAAATACGAAACAATTCTCAGCGGCGACCTCATGGGAAATGATACACCCGGCCTTAATCCCGAAAATCTCTTGACGGATTCGAGCCGAAGCGACAACAGTTGGACAGTAATATTCGCCTCCGGCGTAAATCGAAGCGCGGTTCTCGATGGATGTACTGTCTATGGAGGACAGGCCGACATTAAATATACCAATGAGCCGACCGGCAATGGCGGCGGGATATATATGGAACGGGGAAATCTGACACTGAAGAATTGTACCTTTCACGCAAATGCGGCAGCGGACTCAGGTGGCGGGATCCTTAATGATGGTGGCTTACCTCTGTTACTAAATTGTTGCTTCGAAGGAAATTACTGCGGCTGGAGCGGTGGAGGCTTGTGTAATCTCTGGGGCAGTCCCACATTGCAAGGTTGCCGCTTTGAAAACAATTACGCCGGTACGGGGGCCGGTTTGTACAATTTAACCTATTACTTGCTTACCCTGGATCGATGCACCTTCAATAGTAATGTAACTACTTACCGTGGTGGGGGGATAATGATCTATGAATATGAGGGCCAGACGATATTGAACAATTGCCTTCTTACGGGGAATCAAGCCCCGGAGGGAGGTGCAATCGGATGTGACGCAGAAGAGAGTGGAACTTTAACCTTGAACAATTGTACCATCGCAGAAAACGAAGCTGAAAAAACCGGTGGCGGCATCTTCAGCCGTTATAGAGGATTAGCAATAAACAACTGTATCTTTTGGGCAAATGCAGACTCTACCGGCTATACAGAGACGGCCCAAATTCATGTCCCCTACCCTGCGCCATACTATACCTGCGTTCAAGGCTGGACCGGACAGTGGCCGGGAGTTGGCAACATCGGTTCCGACCCGTTCTTCGTCGATCCAATCAATGATGACTACCACTTGCTCCCGGATTCTCCTTGCATTGATTCCGGCGATCCGAATTTCATAGCTGAACCTAATGAAACAGATTTGGACGGCAAGCCACGTGTAATCAACGGCCGAGTCGATATAGGCGCTTATGAATACAATCCACCCATACAGACCGATTTAAGAATTGTTCCTCGCACAATCAATCTGGCAAGTTCGGGCAAATGGATGACTGCCTTTCTCAGGCTGTCCGAAGGTTATAATGTTGCTGACATTGACTCCAATAGTATTCTTCTCAAGTACGAAATCGAACCTGACTCTCTTCGCATAGATGAGGCAGAGCAAGTTGCGATAGCTCGATTCAACCGCGAAGATGTTCAGCCAATTCTTGAGGTAGGCGACATCAACCTCAAAATCACCGGCCGATTGAACGATGGGACATCATTTGAGGGCACGGATACGATTAAGGTACTAAACAAAACCGGCAAAAATTGAACTCGATAACGTTACCTATAATGTGAAAAATGCGATTTTATTGCAAAGGGAGGTACGAAAATGGCTGCGGGAAAAAATCGCATAATTACGAATCTTGTATCCGTATTCGTCTTGGTAACAACAGCCCCAACTTTCGCAGGAAACATTATCTTTGTCGATGCAGATGCCCCCGGCGATGGTGACGGGACGAGTTGGGTCACGGCGTACAACTTCCTTCAGGATGCTCTGGCCGATGCGAACTCCTCTTCCAAGCCTGTTGAGATCCGGGTGGCTGAGGGCATCTACAAACCCGATCAGGGAGCCGGTATCACACCTGGCGACCGAAACGCCACATTCCAGCTCATCAACAGTGTAGCCATCAAGGGCGGTTATGCAGGCTTCGGCCAACCAGACCCCAACCAACGGGATATAGAACTCTACGAAACTACCCTCAGCGGCGACCTGAACGCCGACGACATACCAATTGCCATTCCTGAAGAATTGTGGAATGAGCCCACCTTGGCAGAGAACAGCTATCACGTGGTAACAGGCAGCGGTACAGATGCAACTGCCTTCCTTGGCGGATTCACCGTCTGTGGTGGGAACGCTGCTATTGACTACTTGATGGAACTGGGTTATAAAGGCGCTGGTATGCACAACTACTCCGGCAGTCCAACAGTCACCAACTGTACCTTTACACTAAATTCCGCCTGGGAAGGGGCCGCCATGTACAACTACTCCGGCAGCCCGACAGTCACCAACTGCACGTTCACGGTAAACTCATCACGGTGGCATGATGACGGTCAAGGTGCGGGAATGTACAACAGCAATGCAAGCAATCCAACGGTAAAGAACTGCACCTTCAGCAACAACTATACCGAGTTCTCCGGGGCCGGCATGTCAAACGAATCCAGCAGCCCCACGTTAGTAAATTGCACCTTCAAAAATAACGTCGGGGGCGACTTCGGCAGTGGTATGCACAACAAAGACAGCGCTCCAATTTTACTACAGTGCGTTTTCCTTGAAAACAGAGCTCATAGCGGCGGCGCGATCCGCAACAGAAACAGTGGCCCCAAATTGCTCAGTTGCCTCTTTGTTAGAAACCACGCTGATGGTACAGGAGGTGGTATGTGGAACAGCGGCAGTAGTCCGGTGCTGATACATTGTACGTTCCATCAGAATTCGGCCCTCCATGGAAGGGCCATTTCTTGTGACTCGTGGCAGCAGGAGTCTCCAAGCACGCTGCAGGTGACCAACTGCATCCTCTGGGACGGCGCCGATGAAATATGGAACAGTGATGGGTCAACAATTGAGATTACTTACAGCGACGTAGAGGGCGGCTGGCCGGGCGATGGCAATATTGATATTGATCCGCTTTTTGTTGATGTAACCGGTGGCAACTATCATTTGCTTCAGGATTCACCCTGCATTGACGCCGGCGTCCCGAATTATATGCCCGAGCCTAATGAAACAGATCTTGATGGTAACCCTCGAGTAATCGGCGGCAGAATAGACATGGGCGCGTATGAGTTCCAGGGTCCATTCAAGCGGTATTACTATGTAGATGGCGTCAACGGGAGCGATTTAAATGACGGCGAGAGCCGAGAGACGGCATTTGCGACGATTCAGAAGGGAATCGATACGGCGACGGACGGGAACAGTGTTTTGGTTTATCCTGCGGTTTATGACGAGGCACTTTTGATAAATAATAAGGCGATAAAGCTTCAGGGCGTTGCGACTTCGGCGGGTATCCCGATAGTTCAAAAGGCGAGTGACTATGCCGTCTCTTACTATGTGACCGAGGGGCCCGACAGCCTGCTGAAGAACTTTGTTATAAGAGGCAGCGAACTGGGAATCTTTATCGTAGGCGGGGCGCCGACGATAAGCAACGTAACGATAGTTGATAATGTTTTCGGGATAGCGGCGTACGCCGCCGCGGCACAGCCGGACATAAGCAACTGTATTTTATGGAACAATGCAGACGGCGACCTGTTCGGTGATCCGGTGCCGCTTGAAGCCAGGTACAGTTGCATCGAGGAGGGAGGTGAAGGCGAAGGTAACATCAGTATTGAGCCGGGATTTGTCGATGCGAACAGCAGCGACTATCATTTGCGTTCGCAGCGCGGCAGGCACTGGCCGGAGCATGATGTTTGGGTGCTGGATATGGTCACGAGCCCGTGTGTAGACGGCGGGGACCCGGCGGTTGAGCCATCGAATGAGCCGATGCCGAACGGCGGGCGGATTAATATGGGCGCTTACGGAGATACGGCTTACGCAAGTATGAGCGAATGGCCCATTGAAGAAGACAGCAATCGGGACGGCATTGTGAATATGAAAGATATGGCGAAACTGGCTTCGAGGTGGCTTGAGAAATTAGACTGGTTTGAATAGAAAGAGCGGTCCACCTCTGAGTGTGGACCGGATTGATGATAGAGAATGAGTGGTTAAGGCTTTAGAAAGAGTGTACAAAGCCATTTGCTAAGTTTGTGCGCAGTGAGAAAAATATTGTTAAGGGAATTCCAAGGGTGTATTATAGGGAGCATATTAAGATTTTCGCGAGGACCTGAAAAAACAGGTCAATAAGTAAGTGTGGGAGAAACTTATCGAAATCGAAGGTTACAATTTGGGAGAGAGAGGCGGCGAGGGCCGGGGATTTACCCCGTTAGAAATTCACGAGATAAAGGTGCGCCACGAATTTCCGGGGCCATTTCTCCGGAAGGAGTCCCCGGGACTAACGGGGTTTACCCTCGTTGAGGTGTTGGTGGTGATCTCCATCCTTTCGGTGCTGATGGCGATCTTGCTGCCGGTACTGAGTAAGGCCAGGCATCAGGCGCGAACGCTGCAGGGGATGTCCAACATGCGGGAAATAGTCAACGCGGTGAACTACTACGCGCTGGACAATGCGAATTATTACCCGGACTCTGTAGCGACGATAGGAGTAGGTAGTTACTGGAACTGGCAGGAGCCGACGATGCTGACGGGTTACCGCAAGCGCAGCCCGCAACTGCACCGCTCGATGAGCGCGTATCTGGGGGAATATATTAAGGATGCTAAAACGGTATTCTGTACGAATGCGCCCGAGAAGTATAAACACCTGAAGAAGGCGTGGGAAGCAGGAGATGAGTGGGATAATCCTGATACGCCGCCGGTGCCGGACCCGGTTATCGGGGTGTATTGCTTTTACTGGAACTACGTTGGTTATCTGGAGGAGCCGAGGGGTATCTTCAGGGGGCCTTTCGGTACGTTCAAAGGGCCGTGGGAAAGTGACCTGCTGGTGAGTGATTACTTCGGTTATGGACACTGGCGAAGCCCCGATGCATACGGGAGCTGTGAGCGATTTAGAAAGGGAAATGTTACTCCGGGGACATACGTTTCGTCGGCGTACTGGTCCCGGCCGGGGACGGGTGGTGAGGAAGACCGGGCTGGGCTGGAGATTCAACTCCGTGGCGGGTACATGGACGGGCACGTGGAGAGCTATAGTCCATCAGAAACGATACCCATGAAGGTCTTGATAAGTCCCGACGGCAAGATTCCTTATCCTGACGGAGTGGGGCCGGGGATATTTTATGTGCCGATAAAGGCCCTGGATTGAAATAACAACGAAGGGAGAATTATGATGGCGGATTTCTGTCATCGAGCCATCCCCAAGCTTCGCTTGAGGCTGCCACCCAAAGGAAAAGATTAAGGATTATTGATAATTGATTATTGTTTGAGATTGCCACGACCATCTTTGATGGCCTTGCAATGACATCGAATAGCGCATTAACCAAGCACAATTGGTATAAGTTTGAACGTATATACACTTGGGGGACACGGAGTTACATTGCCATGCCGCCATCGACCGGGAGGACCTGGCCTGTGATGTAGGCGGCATCGTCGCTTGCAAGAAATGCAACGGCCTTGGCGATGTCATCGACGGTGCCCACTCTTCGCAGGGGTATAAGCTGCCTGGCGGCTTCAATAACAGGCTCTGGCAGTTTTTTTGTCATTTCGGTTTCGATGAAGCCGGGGGCGACGCAGTTGGCGGTTATGTTCTTTTTTGCCAGCTCGCGGGCGATGGTTTTTGTCATTCCGATTAGACCAGCTTTGCTTGCGGAGTAATTTGTCTGGCCTGCGTTACCAATGACGCCGGAGACGGAGCTGATGCTGATAATGCGTCCGAACTTGTTTCTGACCATCGACCTTGCGGCGGTGCGTGCGGCGACAAAGGCGGCGCGGAGATTAACTTCGAGGACCTTATCGAAATCCTCATCACTCATGCGAAGGAGAAGATTGTCACGTGTGATGCCGGCGTTGTTAACGAGGATGCCGATGCCGCTGTGCTCGTCGGCCAGGGTTTCGAGGGTCTCGACGAATTTCGGTGTGTCGGTAATATCCACACATTTAGTTATAATGGAAAAGCCAGCTTCCTTTACGGCCGATTCGAGCTCAGTGAGCTGGTCGGCGATTATGTCGAGGGCTGCGACGATGCGGCCCTGTTTTAGCAATTCAAACACTATGGCGCGACCAATGCCTCTGGCAGCACCAGTAACGACTGCAAGTCTTTTTTCGGACATCTAAATTATCTCCCGATGTTTTTGTTAAGTGGTTAATCAGTGAACCGTTCAACCGCCTGCCGGCTTTTGATGAAGTCATTTAAAGTATCCAGGCTGCTTACGTTGACGACTTTTGTTTTTCTGTTGATTCTTTTCATCAGTCCGGTCAGGATTCGGCCGGGGCCAATCTCGTAAAACTTTTCGACACCATCGGCCAAAAGGCGTTCCATACATTTTTGCCAAAGAATGGGACAAGTCAATTGCTTTGTGAGGCCCTGTCGGATTTCATCCGCACCTGTGTAATATTGTGCATCTATGTTGGCAATAGTATTGATGTCAGAAGTTTCTGAGATTTGGGTGTTTTTCAGGGCCTGACTGAGTGCCTCTGCTGCGGGGGCCATCATTTCGGTGTGGAAGGCACCTGCAACTTCCAGGGGCACCGCTTTTATAGCACCGAATTTTTCGGCAGATTCGGCGGCGCGTTGACATGCTGCTTTGGTGCCGCTTACAACGATTTGCCCCGGGCAATTGAAATTGACTGCCTGCAGGAGTTCACCCCGTGCCGCCTCGTTGCAAAGCTTCTGTACTTTTTCTTCGTCAAGGCCGATGATGCTTACCATTGTACCTTCGGTGGCATCGGCAGCGGCTTGCATTGCCTGGCCTCGTTTCTGAACGAGAACGAGCGCATCCTCAAAGCTGATGAGGCCCGCGGCGTAGAGGGCGGTGTATTCACCGAGGCTAAGGCCCGCAGTTACATCCGGTATTATCTTTTTGGTACCAGAACTTGTTCTGAGAACTTCCAAGAGAACTACAGAGGTCACGAAAATCGCCGGTTGTGAAACCGTAGTTGAGTTTAACTTTTCGGCGGGGCCCTCGAAACAGATTTCGCTCAAATTGAAACCGACAATACCATTTGCCTTCTGGTAAATCAGAGCTGCGGTCTGTGAAGCGCGTGCGATTGCAGCTCCCATTCCCACTGTTTGGGCGCCCTGTCCCGGAAATAAGAAAGCCGTTTTCATATCTCGTATCCCCTATTTTGTATATTTTATTGCTTATGAATCCGCCTTTGCAGGGACGATAAACAGCCAAGTTCGTCTGCAACTTAAGCCGTTAAAGGCGGACTATATTTGCACCCCATGTCAGACCTGCGCCAAAGGCGACGAAAATAATGATATCGCCCTGCTTAATTCTTCCCTGCTTTATACACTCATCAAATGCCATAGGTACCGAGGCGGCGGAGGTATTTCCGTAGTCAGTAATATTAATAAAGACTTTTTCGTCCGGCAGATTCAGTCGCTTGGCGGCCGATTCAATAATTCGCCCATTCATCTGATGGGAAATCAGCATACCAATGTCGTCCAGTTTCAAATCGCAAACCTCAAGACATTGGTTGACAGTCTCGACTATCCGGCGAATGGCCTGTTGATACACCTGCCTGCCTTTGATTTCCATATAGATTTTGTTCGGATCATCCAACTTTTTATCCGGTGGATGTCGAGAGCCATAGGCCTGGCAATTGAGTGCGGCCCAGTTATCACCATCGGCCGACATTGTGCTGTATAGAATGCCGCTTCCATTGTTTTTTCTTTCGAAAACAACGGCGCCCGCGCCGTCACCGAAAAGGATGCAACTGGAGCGGTCTTTCCAATTTGTAATCTTGGTCAAAGTCTCGGCCCCAATAATGAGTGCGTTATTGTAACGGCCACTTTCCAAAAACTGCTGAACGATACCGAGCGAATAAATAAAACCGCTGCAAGCGGCATGCAAATCAAAGACACAGGCATTTTTTGCGCCGATGGCACTCTGTACAAAACAGGAGGTAGCGGGGAATGGCATCTCCGGAGTGACGGTGGCTACAATTAGGAGGTCGAGATCTACGGGGTCAAGGTTTGCGTCGGCCAGGGCCTCTTTCGCAGCCTTTGTGGCCAGGATGGCAGTCGTTTCGCTGTCATCGGCAATGTGTCTTACTTTGATGCCGGTACGCGAGGTAATCCATTCATCGGAGGTATCCACCATGTTCGCGAGGTCGTCATTTGTTAATATTTTTTCGGGTACAAATGAGCCGCATCCAGTGATAACTGCACGATAAGGCGCGGGTGAGTCTTTAATTAGGTTGTTCATCCTCTGTCCTTATTGAGGTTTGCGAGAGATATTCAATGATCCTGTCATTTATCTTTTCAGTGTGGAATTTTTTGGAGGCCAAAAGTGCATTTTTAATTGTTCGAGCTTTGCTTGAACCATGGCAGATTAAGGCCGTCCCGTTCACTCCCAATAAGAGGGCACCGCCATATTCATTATAGTCGTATTTTTTATAAATCCTGGATATAACGGGTTTAAACTTCATGGCGAGTCTGAGTTTTTCCGTCATTAGCTCATGTTTTATGGCTTTGAAGAGGCCGTCGACAAGGCCTTCGGTCATCTTTAAGATTACATTACCGACGAAACCATCGCATATCACAACGTCGCATATACCTTCGAAGATATCCCTTCCTTCGATGTTTCCGACAAAATTTATATTCGGGTCGGATTTTATAAGTTCCCTTGCCTTTTTAACCGTCTCATTTCCCTTCGCATCTTCCTGACCAATGCTCATAAGACCGAGCCTTGGATTTTCAATACCATGTAGATGCTTGGAATACATCCGAGCCATTGCGCCGTACTGGTAAAGATTTATGGGCTTGCATGCGATGTTTGCACCGACGTCGCAAATTGTGACGGGTCCTTCAAATGTTGGAAAGACGACGGCAATTCCCGGTCTATTGACTCCCGGCAGATTTCTCATCCTCATCTGGAATGCGGCGACACATGCTCCGGTATTGCCTGCTGAAATGACGGCATCAGCCTGGTGGAGCTTTGCCATCTTTGCTATGACGGCAATGGAGCTTTTTGGTTTTTTGCGCAGACTCACAACGGGCGGCTCATCCATGCCGATGACATCCTGAGCATCAACGACGCTGACGGCCGCTTTGCGTGGTTTGGATGGGGGCACTCGGGGCGTTAACAGATCCTGAGGGCCGACAAGTATCAGCTCATCATCTTTGCCAAGAAGTTCAATTGATTCCAATGCACCGGCGATAATCTCATCGGGCGCATTGTCGCCTCCCATTGCGTCAATTGCAATCCGCATCCTTAGCTACTTTCTTCCTTGCCAAGTTTTAAGGTTATCTTCGGGTTTAGATAACCACAATTTGTACATGCAGCGTGTGGCAACCTTGCCTGGCCGCACTGGGGGCACAGGGCGTAGTTTTCGGGCTTTAGCCGATGATGACTGCGACGCGTGCGTGTTCTGCTCTTACTGGTTTTCTTTGCCGGCAGCATTACTTACCACTTCATAAAGACATAAAAACTACTGATAAAAATACACAAAAAAATACTGGAAACAGCTTTAATAGTTAAATGCAAAGGCTTTGTCAAGCGAAAATTCATATATTACAATAAAGGGTCCGTGGCGCGGGTTTCGGCCGCAACCAAATCCGAATCTCTAAATGCTAAATCCCCCTAAAAACGACATTCTGGGGCAGGCGAAACAAATTCAAAACAAAATATGCGGACACAAGGCTTTGATAATAAGGCTCTTAGGGCTTTCTGACTGAAAAAACGCGCAACAAAAACGAGAAGATGAATGATTAGTACGAAAAGGGGCTTTTAATGTTCTTTTCCCTGGTATTTAGTCCAGAGCGGTGAACGAGTAACGTAAGGAGCGATAAAATTACTTTTAGCTTGAAAAATTGCGAAAATATGATATGCTATTTTTAATGTTATTTTAGGCTATCCAGAGAGGAGGATAGCTAAAACGCCGCTCTTTTAGCACTTCTCCTGAACAGCCGTACTGAGAGCAAGGCTTTATTATGTGCAAATCGAAAAAAAGAGGCGCATTATTCAGAGGCAAAGAATGCGGAGAAAAGGGTGAGTAATTTCCTCTATTCGAGTTCAACTGTAGCATCCTCGCAGATTAGGTGCACTATCAATGTGAAAAAATCCTGTGAGGATGAGATGAAAATGACAAGGCAACATTTATTTGTGCTTGTCGTTGCCTTTTTGTTGTCTCATTCTTTATCAATCAGCTTTGGAGCAGGAGCCAGCTTTGAGGGATTAGGACATCCTAGCGGGAGTTACTTTAGTGCAGCCTTTGATGTCACAGCCGATGGGTCCGTCGTAGTTGGATTCAGTGCATTCGCCTCGGATAACAGAGAGGCGTTCCGTTGGACATCATCAGGCGGCTTGAAGGGTTTGGGTGACCTGCCCGGTGGGAGTATTTATGATTTTTTCAGTGAAGCCTGGGGTGTTTCCGGTGATGGTTCAGTTGTCGTAGGATTAAGTGAAGGCGCTTCGGGCTATGAAGCTTTTCGTTGGACAGAATCTGGCGGTATGGTTGGCATGGGAACACTTGGCGGTGCGAATTTTTTCAGCCAAGCGGAAGCGATTTCATATGATGGAACAGTTATCGTAGGACATAGTGATGGAGTTTTTGGCCGTGAAGCTTTTCGCTGGACCGAATCCATCGGTATGCGCGGGATTGGTGACCTGCCCGGTGGTTCCTTCAACAGCAAAGCCCGGGATGTCTCGCTCAATGGCAGGATTATAGTAGGAGAAGGCCTAACTGATTTCGGGATAGAACCTTTCCTCCGGAGAGCATCGGGGAACTTAATCAGCTTGGGTTTACTGCCAAGCGCAGATTACGGTCGGGCCGAAGCTGCGTCGATGGACGGTTCTGTCGTCGTAGGATTCTGTAATGTCGAAGCTGATGCGCAAGCGTTCCGTTGGACAGAATCTGAAGGAATGCAGAGCCTAGGGAGTCGCACTACTGCCTATGATGTATCCGCCGACGGGTCAGTAATAGTTGGAAGCAGTTATTACTTTGATGCTTTCATCTGGGATGAGCAAAACGGTATGCAAAGTATCAAGAATATATTAGAAACTTCTTATGGTCTAAATTTGAATGGCTGGCATTTGACTGTCGCAACGGCTGTTTCTCCCGACGGCCTAACGATTGTTGGTTACGGTGGGAATCCACAAGGGAATACCGAGGGTTGGATCGCTATGTTTCCCAAACCAGCCCCCATAAGAGTCGATACGGATGCCCCTGGAGCAAATAATGGGTCAAGCTGGGCAAATGCATACAACCACCTGCAGGACGCTCTGGCTGTCGCCCAATACGGTAATGAGATCCGCGTGGCGCAGGGAATTTACACACCTGATAGTAATTCAGCCAATCCTAACGGCAGCGGCGACCGAGAGGCCACATTCCAGCTTTTTAACGGCGTGACTGTTAAGGGTGGTTACGCCGGGTTTGGTCAGCCGGACCCAGACGCCCGCGATATCCACCTCTACGAAACCATTCTCAGCGGCGACCTTGCCGGTAATGACGAGCCGGGCCTTGATCCTTGTGACTTATTAAATCATCCCAGCCGGGCCGAGAACAGCCACCATGTCGTCACTGGCAATGGAGTCGATACCGCAGCCGTGTTGGATGGTTTTACGATTACTGCCGGTAACGCAGATGGTCTTTATTATCCACATACTTATGGAGGGGGTATGCGCTGTAACGGCACTGCAACGGTTAGCAACTGCACATTCACCATAAACACCGCTGTTTGCGGTGGCGGGATTATATGCTGCGATGACTTTTACGAAACCTACCCTACTTTGATTAACTGTGGATTTATCAGCAACTCGGCAAGCGAAGACGGCGGCGGGATAAGTGTCTATGAAAGCTATCCGACTCTAACGAACTGTAAAATCAGCGGAAACTTGGCTGGAAAACGTGGCGGTGGATTGACGTTCGCAAGCGAGACTTCCATGAAGTTAGACAATTGCCTGATTAACGATAATTCGGCCGGCGAAAGGGGCGGGGGAATTTATGCGATACTCTTCTTCGATTTGACGATGAACAGTTGCACCATAAGCGGCAACTCGGCTAGGAATCTCGGCGGTGCAATTTTCAAAGGCACTCAGTATGATATGACAATGACTAACTGCATCCTTTGGGCTAATACACCTGAGGAGATATATGCGAATGTGCCACCTATAATAACTTATAGTGATATCCAAGGGGGCTACCAAGGTGAGGGTAATATCAATGCCGATCCTTGTTTCGCAGATGCAAATAATGAGGATTATCATTTGAAATCGGAAGTGGGCAGATGGGATGCGAATAGCCAAACCTGGATTAAGGATGATGTCAACAGCCCCTGTATCGATGCCGGGGATCCCAATTATGATTGGAGAGGGGAACTATGGCCGAATGGCAAACGCATAAATATGGGAATTTATGGCGGGACGCCGGAGGCAAGCATGTCAATGTCAGAGGCAAGCAATATTGCGGACCTTAATTTTGATGGTTTATTATGTTACCGAGATATGAAGCTGCTAACAGACAAATGGCTTTGTGAAACCCTTTTACTACCTGAGGACCTTAGTAGAGATGGCATTGTAAATTTCACCGATTTCGCGATTTTTGCCCATCATTTTGAACTTCCGGCGCGAAATCCGAATCCACCCAATGGTGCAGCAACGGTGAATATAACCGCTGATATGAGCTGGACGGCCGGCACCCATGCAACATCTCACGATGTATATTTTGGAACGAGCAAACCGCCGCCTTTCATAGGTAACCAGACAGCCACGACCTTCGATCCCGGGACGATGGATTATATCACTACGTACTACTGGCGTATCGATGAGGTCAATATGTGGGGCACTACTACTGGACCGGTCTGGAGCTTCACGACTGTAATGTTTCCACCGCCACCGATGTAATTAAGAAGTGATTACCTGACGTTAGGTTTCAGGTTCTTGTCTGCTATATTTAGTCATAAGCGATGAAATTACAGCATCAGGGGTGAATAAAATTACTTTTTTCTTGAAAAATTGTGGAAATCTGGTATGCTATTGTTAACGCTTTTTGTGGCTATCCAGGCGAGGGATAGCTAAAATGCCGTTCTTTTAGCACTTCTCCTGAACAGCCATACTGAGTGTAAGACTTTATTGTGTGCAAGAACATAGCAATGGGCACGTTATTTCAGGAGGGCCAAAAATGGGTAAGGGAACAACTCTAAAAAACGGAGCCGCAGCAGGCATTAAGTTTGTTGACATTTTTCCGAAGTGCCAAAACAAGTTCCATCGACTAATCCTGATTATGTTGGTATCATTGTTCTTTACCGGTACAGCGCAACTCAATGCAAGGGCGGAATTCAGTTATTACAAGTACTATTTCAAGGAAATGCAACCACTGGAATTAGACCTGAGCAGGATCGCCGTACTGGAGCGTAATGTTAGAGCAGGGCAAAGCAGGTTTGTGAAGTTCGGCATTTTTGATGAAGACATTGAACCCCGGACACACAAAGGCTGGTCTGTGGCAAAGACACCAATTGGGGTGCGAACGGCGGAAGAGGTTGAGGAACTGGTTGCCTCGATGAGCCGAGAAAGAGCTGCTGATTTTGTATCGCCGGTGTTTTTTGGAGAAGGCGGAGGACACGTGATTTTCAACAATGAGATTTTTGTCGGCTTTTACGAAGGCGTTAATATGGAGACAGCCGAGTCGATTATTGGTGAGGCAGAAGCTGGAACACTTTTAGACAGGGACTACTCCAACATGGCCGGTGTGTATCGTCTTCGCAGCCAGTCGCGGAATGGATTCGAAGTTCTCAGGACGGCGAATGACCTTGCTGAGCGGCCGGAAGTGAAGTTTGCCGAACCAGATGGTATTTTCAGCGGGCAAGGTGAATTTACTCCCAACGACCCATGCTTTCCAGAGTGCTGGGGGATACACAATACCGGTCAGGGTGGAGGCACCGTGGACATTGACATGGACGGTCCTGAGGGTTGGGATGTAACCACCGGTGATCCCTGCGTCACAGTTGTGATATTTGACTGTGGAGTTGACCAAAGCCATCCCGATATTCACCAAATCCCGGGAAAGGACTTCACGGGCGAGGGGGGCGGAGGCGGCCCCGTCAAGAGCAACGATGATCACGGCACGGCCGTGGCGGGTTGTGTATCTGCAATTATCGATAACGGGCTGGGAACAGTGGGGATTGCACCAGATTGTCAGATCTTCTCGGCGCGAGTTTACAGCACACTGCCGAACGGCAACTGGGATGGCGAGGCAAGTGATATGGTGGATGCGCTGGCCTGGGCAGTAAGCATCGGCGCCAAAGTGACCAATAACAGTAACACATACTTTTCCACGTGGGCAATTATTGCTCAAAAATATGCTGATACCCGCACCAATGGAATAATCCACTTTGCTTCGGCGGGCAACCAGCGCACGAACAAAATCGGTTGGCCTGCCAGCCTTCCTTCGGTAAATGCAGTAACGGCAATCAACCGTTACGGCTACTTGTGGTTTCAAGGGCCAGGAGTTGGTAGTAACTGGGGCAGTGGTCTTGCGTTTTCAGCACCCGGTCAGGATATCTGGACGACCGACCGTAGTGGCGGTATGGGATATAATCTCGGTGACTACCACCTGGGGACCGGTACCTCGTATGCTTCACCGTACGCTGCCGGCGTTGCGGCTCTTGTGCTGTCATGCAGTCCGTCTTTATCGCCGGAGCAGGTAGAGAAAAGGATGCAGAAGGGATGTGATGACCTGGGAACCAAAGGTCACGACGTCTTTTACGGGTGGGGACTGGTGAACGCATATAAAAGCCTGTATGGAACTTACTATGTCGACGATAATGCTCCAGGGGATCCGGGGCAGGGGGACCCGACTGTCAGCGATCCTAATGAGGACGGCAGCAGTGACCATCCATTCGATGCCATTCAGGAGGCGATAGATTTAATCTGTGGTCCAGGTTTGGTAATTGTTCGGGACGGGACATACACAGGTACGGGGAATAAGAATATAGACTTTAGCGGCAAGGCAATCACTCTAAAGAGTGAGAACGGCGCCGATGTCACTATCATCGGAGGGTCCGAATACTATTGTGGATGGTTTTACCATCTGCAACGGCACCAAGAATCCCGGGGGCGGCATAGCATGCGTTTCGAACAGTAATCCGACAATCGTCAATTGCAAGATCAGCAATAACATAGTTCCTACAGGTAAAGGAGGTGGAATTTTCTGTAACGGCAGCGTGCCAACATTCATTGATTGCATGATCGCTGATAACGAGGCCCATAGCGGAGGTGGGATGTACAATGAATACGACAGCAATTCGGTGCTCATTAACTGTATATTTACCGGTAATACATGTGTACATTCGGGGGGCGGCATGTACAATACCTGGCGAAGTCATCCAAAGGTAATAAATTGTATCTTTAGCGGTAACTCAGCAGAGTATAGCGGTGGTGGCATGTCCAATAACCGTGAGAGCAATCCCGTGGCGATCAACTGTGTTTTCAGCGGTAACAAGCAGGGTGATCCGACCACCTTTGTCGGCGGTGGAGGCGGCATGGACAATTCGGGATCGAGTCCTAATCTTATCAACTGTACCTTCAGCGGCAACTCGACTAATGCAAATCCGAACTACGGAGGAGGCATGTATAGCCGGAGTAGCAGCAATCCAATAATGACCAACTGCATATTCTGGGGCAACACCGCCAGTAATGGTCCCCAAATCGCGGCCGCGTCCAGCTCTAACGTGAGTATCAGTTACTGTGACCTGCAGGGCGGCCAGCCCGGGATATACAAAGATGTCACGAGCTCAATTACGTGGGGCTCCGGTAATATTACCGACGATCCGTGTTTCGTGAACTCGAAAGGACTCGACGGCACAGCCGGTACCGCCGACGACGACCTTCACCTCTCGCCCGGTTCACTCTGCATCGGGGCAGGCGACAACACCGCTGTTCCTCAAGACATCGCCGACATTGATTCAGACGACGATACATTAGAGCCGACACCGTGGGACCTTGACAGGAATCCCCGGATTGTAAGCGGTATGGTGGATATGGGAGCGTACGAGTTTCAGGGCATACTTTACGTGGACGATGATGCATCTGACGACCCGGGGCCTGGCGATCCTACAGTTAGTGATCCCAACGAGAACGGAAGCGCTGAGCATCCGTTTGATGCGATTCAGGAAGCGATCGGTATCGCCCACAACGGCGATACAATAATGGTTCTGGACGGGACCTACACCGGAACTGGCAATAAGAATATCGACTTTGGCGGCAAGGCTGTCATAGTGAGGAGTCAGAATGGCCCCAAGGTGACGGTCATCGACTGTGAGAATCTGGATCGTGGCTTCTACTTTCACTCGGGAGAAGGAGGAGATTCTGTCGTTGTCGGCCTGACCATCACAAAGGGAAATGTATCCCACTGGCCCCAGCTCGACAACGGCGGGGGTATAGTCTGCAACAACAGCAGCCCGAAAATCATCAATTGCAGGATTTCAGGGAATACTGCATATTCCTGGGGCGGCGGCATATTCTGCACAAACAGCAGCAGCCCGGGAATTATCAATTGCGCGTTTACGGGAAATAAAACCATTTCCATGGGCGCTGGCGGCGGTATAACCTGCGACCATTACAGCAGCCCGACACTGACCAACTGCACCTTCAGCGGTAATTCGGTCCAAAATTTTGGCGGCGGCCTGTACTGCATATACGTGAGCCAAGCGGCAGTGGTGAACTGTATCTTCTGGGGCAATACAGCTACAAACGGTCCACAGATAGCTCTCTCACAGGCCTCCGGTGTTAGCATTCGGTACTGCGACCTGCAAGGAGGTCAGCCGGGGATATCCAAAGATGGAAACAGCTCAGTGACGTGGGGCATCGGTAATATTGACCTTGATCCTATGCTGATGGGGGACGGACATCTACAATCCGGCTCGCCCTGTATTGATGTTGGTGACAACACGTCAGTTCCCGCCGATACTGCGGATCTGGATAATGATGAAAACACAGTCGAGACTTTACCGTTTGACCTTGACGATCACCCCAGAATAGCGGACGGCGATTGTAATGATACAACTATCGTAGATATGGGCGCGTATGAGTTTGGTTATGCTTACATCGGTGACTTCGACAACCAGTGCGATGTGGACTTTGTGGACTATGCTATATTTGCATTGGCCTGGTTGACCGAACCCGGAGACGCACGGTGGAATCCTGCCTGCGACATTAGCGTTCCTGCCGATAACCACATAGATTGGAGTGACCTCGACGTATTTGCTAATAACTGGCTGGCGGGTAAATAGCTGTTTACTGTACATCTAATTTCAAACAAATGAGCTGTGAGCATATCACTTGCGGCTCATTTTTATAGGTATGGGGCAATCTTAGAACAATCCGGCATATTTGATGTTCTTATCCATTGTATTTGAACCAGAGCGGCGAAAGTGCAGAATGGGAGAGAATAAATTACCTTTTTTATTGAAAAATTGCGAAAATATGATATGCTATTTTTAATGCTTTTTGTGGCTATCCAGAGAGGAGGATAGCTAAAATGCGTTTCTTTTAGCACTTCTCCTGAATGGCCAGAGGTATGAGGCCAACCAATGCGCGAAAGAGCAAAAATAGACATCTTTTTCCAGGTGAGTGAGAATGAAATCACATCTTAGCTGCAGAAGGTGTCTGACTGTGTTTATCTCGATTGTTGTGCTTTGCCTGGCAGCAGGGACGGTGAACTCTGCAACTACAACGGCAAATTACCGGGTCTCGGCTGGTTCCGATGACGGCTATGCCATAATCGCTAATAAAGGAGTTCAAGACACCAAAGACAGCTCTCTAATTTCTTCGTTGCAGGCTGAAGAAGGATATTCAACATTTTTTACGGAAGACGCGACTTATCCTAACGGTGACGGCTGGGCATGGGATCAGGGCCAACAAACGTTAGACGGTAATTCACTATATATAGGAACAAATAACCGGGATTATTTTGTTCCATACCCCGTATCTGCAATGCAGTTTGGCATGCTTGGGATATTCAGAGGGATGGAAGTTATAAGTGCCAACTTCAGAATCCATACCGGCGATGAAATGAATGACGGGAGGGTGTACGGGGTTATTCACGGAGGACTTCCCGGATGGCCATACGTTTTTGAGGATATTTCTCTGATAGAGAAGACACAATCTTCAGTGGAATGGGACCATATTGACGCGTGGCAGTCGAATTCATGGTACTACAGTCCTGATCTGACCAATATCGTTCAGGAACTCATAAACAAACCTGACTGGAAAGCCGGTCATCCGATGACAATGGTTTACAGCACAAGTCAAAAATCACCCTATACGAGGAGCTATTTAAGCAGCGAGAGGGGGTATGACCTTGCTCCTAAACTAAGGATCAGGTTCCGGGCCTGTGTGATTTTCGGTTATGTCAGAACCGCAGAGGGTGAACCAATTAAATTTGCTACTATAGACGGCGGAGAGTATCTTGAGAAAAGAACAACCGATTCGGATGGATCATATCAATTTTTTGTGCCGCCCGGCTGGAGCGGTACACTTACCGCAACCAAAGATGATATCGTATTTAAGCCCGCCCAGTATACCTACACAAATTTAAATACACATATGTACGAACAAAATTTCATCGAATACAAACCAAAGATTTCAGGTTTTATACATGACAAGTACGGCAACGGCCTGGAGCAGGCGAGTGTTTCAGCAGATAACGGGGGGTCTTCCGGGTTTACGGATGCCAATGGCTTTTATGAGATATTAGTTCCTCTGAATTGGTCCGGGACCGTGACCGCGTATAAATCAGGATGGAAGATTACGCCAGATGGAATTTCATATAGCAACCTTGTAACCGACCAGAACGATCAAAATTACTCCTCTTATCAACCTACAATTTCCGGACATGCCAAAGATACACAAGGTACATTTATGCCGGGAGTCACAATAGATGTTCAGGGTATCGAAACATTACTTACCGATGCTAACGGATATTACCAAACAGATGTTCCTTACAAATGGACCGGCAAAATTACACCAAGTATGACAGATTGGGGATTCATACCATCGTATAGACATTATGCTATTTTAACCATTGACCGGACAAATCAGGACTTTACAGCATTTCAACCGAAAATCACCGGCTATGTATTAAAGGCTGACGGAGGCGGCATGGAAGGTGCAGCCGTTAGTGCAAATAATGGCGGAGGCTCTTTTGTTACGAACTCGTCCGGTTACTACGAAATTACCGTAGCTTATAACTGGTCGGGCACTGTCAGTGTTAACAAGGTCGGCTATGTATTTATTCCTTCCAACAGGACATATTCCAATGTCACAGGTGATTTTTCTAATCAGAACTACACAGAATTTCAGCCGGTGATTTCGGGATACGTTAAAGATGACAGCGGAACAGGCGTTGAAGGAGTGTTGGTTTCGGCTGACAACGGTGGCGGTTCGGATATGACAGATACAAACGGTTATTACGAAGTGGCAGTTCCTTATAACTGGTCCGGTACGCTAACACCAGCTAAAACAGGATGGGGATTCAATCCTGGGAACCAAACATACAGTAATGTTATTAGTGACCAGACAGCCGGGAACTATATAGCCTTCCAGCCGAAAATTTCCGGTCAAGTCACAGACTCCAACGGCATTGGTGTTGAAGGGATAATGGTCTCAGCCGACAACGGCGGCGGTTCGGATACGACAGATATAAATGGTTATTATGAAATCACCGTTCTTTACAACTGGTCCGGGACGGTAATACCGGACAAAACCGGCTGGCATATAACTCCTTCAAGCCGTTCATATAACAATGTCATTACTAACCAAACAAATGAGGATTATACTGCCTTCCAGCCGAAGATTTCCGGTTATATCACAGACTCCAACGGCATTGTTGTTGAAGGCGTACTGGTCTCAGGCGACAACGGAGGCGGTTCGGATACGACGAATATAAATGGTTATTATGAAATTGCTGTTCCATATGATTGGTCCGGAGCGGTTACACCAAGCAAAACCGGCTGGCATATAACTCCTTTAAGCCGTTCATACAGCAATGTCATTACGAACCAAACAAATCAGGATTACACTGCCTTCATACCAAAAATTTCAGGGTATGTCGCAGACTCAAATGGCTTTGGTATTGAAAGCGTATGGGTCTCAGCCGACAACGGCGGCGGTTCGGATACGACTGATGCAGCTGGTTTCTATGAGATTATAGTCCCTTACAACTGGTCGGGGACGGTAACACCGAATCGATTGGGATGGGGCATTACTCCCTCAAATCGCAGTTATAACAACGTCATCACCGAACAATTCAATCAGGATTTTTTGGCGGTTCACGTGGGTATTATAGTCAAACCTGACGGTACCGGAGATTTTGCGACGATACAGGCGGCGATTGATGCGGCTTCTGATGGTGATGTGATAACTCTGGAGGCAGGCACTTATACCGGCGGCGGGAATCGAGACGTTACATTCAGAGGCAAAGCCATAACTGTCAAAGGTGCAACCGGCGATCCTAATGATTGCATTATTAATTGTCAGGGCACTTCAAGTAATCGTCACCTGGGTTTCAAATTCATTGACGGTGAGCTTGCAAACTCAGTACTCAAAAACGTAACAATAACAAACGGCACAGGCATTAAAGAATACTTAAGTGGGTCAAGTTACTGGATTATAGGCGGGGGGATTTACTGCAATGTTGGCAGCCCGACAATTGATAACTGTATTATAAGAAATAATCGTGGAGGATTTAATGGCGGAGGAATTTATAGTAAAAATGGTAATCTCACTATAAGCAATTGTATTTTCATCGATAATACCGCGCATGCCGGCGGAGGTATTAGCAGCAACGGCGGCAACCTTATTATAAGCAACTGTACTTTCACAGGCAACCATGCGATTGGCGGCGGGATTGCAATCTTTAGCAGTAATTCTTCAACTATTTCCAACTGTATTATAAATGAGAATTCATCAGACGACGATGGAGGGGGTATTAAGTGTTCAACGAGCAACATAAACATAAATAATTGCATTATCAGCAATAATTCATCTAAAGGCGACGGAGCAGGGATTTACCTTGGAGAAAGTAATCCGACCTTAAATAATTGTGTCATTAATAACAACCGGGCATATGATCCAGAGATTTACTCCCAGACAGGCGGAGGAATTCTTGCATCCGATTGTATTTTATTCATTAATAATTGTACGATCTGCGGGAATTCTTCAGAACAAAATGGCGGCGGGATAAGCAATTTCGGCAGTAGCATTTTTATATCAAACAGCATTTTGCGTGATAACTTTCCTTTCCATCTCCCTCTTTCAGGCTATTCTATAAATTATTGCAATATCCAGGGCGGATATGCCGGAACAGGGAATATCGACGTGGATCCGTTATTTAAAAGTGATGGATATCATCTTACACATAGCACGCCCTGTATTGATGCAGGCGATCCCAATTATGCATGTGAACCAAATACAACCGATATTGACGGAGACCCGCGAATTGCAGTCAAGGTCGATATGGGAGCCGATGAAATAAGCAGTCTCTCTGCGTTAATTTTGCTTTCACCTCACAGTTTAAATTTTCAATCAGAAGGTTTGACCTCAGGTTTACAATCACAAGATATTGTGATCAAAAATTATGGCGCAGAGATATTGAATTGGCAATCAGAGATATCAGGCGACTGCAATTGGTTAACTGCCTCTCATATGTCCGGTCAATTAGCTACGGGTGAAGACTGTGAAATTCGAATAACAGTTGATCCGAGCGGAACGGGATACGGATTGCACTCTTGTCAATTGCAGATAATAGATCCTGGTGCGGAAAACAGTCCTCAAGTGGTGACGGTTAATCTTGAAGTACTGGGGCCGGAGCTTACGGTCAGTCCTGCACAGTTTTATTTTGAAACGAGCCTTGCTGAACCAAATACGACGGGGCAGATTCTGTACATACAAAATACCGGCTATGATACCGTAAATTGGGACGTCAACATTCCAGTGGGATGTAACTGGTTAAATGCTTCTGAGATTTCAGGACAATCAACAGGTGAGCTTGATGAAGTTATACTAAGCATTGACCATAATAATATTGAGAGAGGTTTCTATCAGTGTGAGATTTTGATAAGCGCACCGGACGCGGAAAATAGTCCGCAGGTGATACCGGTTGACTTGAGAGTTCTTGGAATGAATGGCCAGCGTTATGTGCCGACAGAGTATCCAACCGTCCAGGCGGCGGTTGATGCGGCTCTTGATGGGGATGAGGTCATCATAGAGCCGGGAAGGTACACCGGCCCCGGTAATTATAATATTTTCTTCAGGTATAAGGCGATTACAGTACGCAGCGTTGACCCGAACAATCCTGCGATCGTAGCTGCGACGATAATAGAACCGAATACAATTGCCTCTGCCTTGATTCTTGACTGCGACTATTGGGAACAAGGCGATTCAATAATCGATGGGCTAACTATAAGGCTTTGCATCGGCAGACCGGCGATCCACTGCTACGGCGGAACTCCTACAATTCGCAATTGCATAATTGAGGACAATTACAATTACGATTCACCGTACTATTGGGTGTATGGCGTCGAGTGTTATGACAGTAATGCGGTAATAAGTAACTGCGTTATAAGGAATAATCGAGGCAGTGGTTTGCGGTGCTCAAATAGTGATCTGATTGTCAGAAATTGTATATTCACGGGCAATCGTGGTTCCTACTCCTACTCTTCAGGTGGTGGTTTTATTAATATGTCATTCGGAGGCGGAATTTTGCACTGGGGAGGCAATCTTTCTGTCATTAACTGTACCTTCAGCGGTAACGCAGCGGATATTGGCGGTGGTGTTTGCAGCTATGGAAGTGATAAATATTCCGTTAAAACGAAAATTAGTAACTCCATATTTTGGGGCAATGACGCAAACGACGGACCTCAGATTGCACTAATAGATCATACATACAATCCACCAACGGTTTCAGTTTCCTATAGTGATGTCGAGGGAGGAGAGGCGGCCGTATATGTCGACCCATGCTGCACACTAAACTGGGGTGATGGCAATCTCGATATTGACCCATGTTTTGCCGAGCCCGGATATTGGATAATCGCTCCTTATCCACCACCACCTCCACCGCCGCCGCCACCTCCTCTGCCGGGTATGGTTGAATCATCCGCTTCTGCCGATAATAATGATTACATTTGGGTCGATGGCGATTATCATCTGAAATCCCAAAAAGGCCGATGGAAGCCGTTAATTTACACAGGTTTAGACTCAAACAATGACGGTTT